>Ga0210408_10000815_pt1 | contig 35346 bp, 30 predicted proteins | sample IncBWH4MmetaG_FD_155471 | JGI IMG/M metagenome (GOLD analysis project Ga0210408, IMG submission 155471) | Forest soil microbial communities from Barre Woods Harvard Forest LTER site, Petersham, Massachusetts, United States - Inc-BW-H-4-M | ecosystem: Environmental > Terrestrial > Soil >... | reverse complement strand
AACGCCTCGAGATAAGCCTGCTGCGCGTCGAGATCGCGGATCGGCCGCGAGCGCATCGAGTCCGTCTGCTCGGCGGAAACGGCGGGCGGTGGAGCGTCGGGGCCCCGCTCGAAGAACACGACCGGCGTCTGCACCCGCGAAGCGTGCCACGGTACTTCGGCTCCCTTGGTCGTGTCGTTGACGCGCAGCCGTGTGCGCTCGAACACGTCGGCGAGCGGCAAGCCGGCTTCGCGCATCATCTCGGCCAGCGCCTGGGCGTACGGCCCGTACGGGCCCTGGCCCTCGGGCGCCACCGTTCCCGGGGCGGCATTAAAGGCGATCAGCGTGCCCGGCTCCGGCTCCGCCAGCGCCAAGCCGCCCGCCAGCGGCTTCCCCGACTTCGCGAAGGGATTGGCGCGCGCGGCGTCGAGCACCACAATGCTCGCCTTCAAACCCAGGGCGGCTAGCGGCCGCGTATAGTCCGACACGCGCACCGCTTCGAGCGGCACATCCGTGTCGCGGGCAATCTTGGCATCGACGGGGACGAAATAATTCTCGCCTTCGAGCTGCAGGCCATAGCCGCTGAGATAGATGAACGCGACCGTGTCCGTCCCCGAAGCCGACGCCTTGTCGAGGAAGTCACGGAAAGCGCGCCGCAGCGAATCTTGATCGAGGTCACGGGCGCCGGCGACGTCGAAACCGGAAGCCTGCAAAGTCTGCGCGACCAATCCCGCATCGTTGGCCGGAGTGTTCAGCGCTCCCGTTTGGTATTCGGCATTCCCGATCACCAGCGCGATGCGCTTTTCCGCGTGCGCCGCGCCGCCGGCAAACCCGATGGGGATCAGCACAAGGAGCGCAGTGAGGAACTTGAACATCCCGGACATGGATTGAGCGAGTGAGAGTTCAACATTGGCATCAGCAAAGCACGAACGCGCTGAACGGCGCCTGAACGCAAGCTGAAGGACACCTGAACGGAATTCAAGGCGCTGCGGGTTGCATCTATCGCCTCCTCCTGAAAACAAGGCCCATTTGCTCGCCGCAACCGTATCCGAACAGCGGCGTCGCCCTGCTGTTACTCAGCCCAAGAAAACACCACGTCTCAGGCGTTGTTCCGTGAGCGGCAGAGCAGTGCGCCCTGGTTTTCGCCGGACGAGCGGTGCACGCTCGGCTTCGCCGCAAAATTTGCGCGCTGAAATGTCGCATGTGATGCTGGTCTCACGCTCTGGGAGCGGGTATTTTGGACCGGCGCCAACCGACGTTGTTTGGGACTCGATATCGCGAGCCCCAAGGAACGCTCATGCGGCGGCCATCCTCCGCCCGACCAAGCCCGTTGCCACCCGGTGTGCGCCATCCATGACCCAAGCGAAGGCTCTCATTATTCCAGTCACGCCCTTTCAACAGAACTGCACCCTGCTGTGGTGCGAGGCCACCAAACGTGGCGTGGTCATTGATCCGGGTGGCGACCTGCCTGACATCGAGCGCGCGATCGCTCAGGCCAATGTCGCAGTCGACAAGATCTGGCTGACCCATGGCCATGTCGATCACGTCGCCGGCGCCGCAGCCTTGAAGGCGCGTCTCAAGGTGCCGATCGAGGGACCCCATAGGGACGATCTGTTTCTCCTGGAGCATGTCGTCGAGAGCGCCCGCAACTTCGGCATGCAAGACGCATCGAGCGTGACGCCGGACCGATGGCTTGAGGAGAGGGACCAAGTCGAGGTGGGGGAGCTGACGTTCGCCGTCGTGCATTGCCCAGGGCATTCGCCGGGTAGCGTCGTCTTTCTCAATGCCGCGCAGCGCCTGGCGATCGTCGGCGACGTGCTGTTCGCGGGCTCGGTCGGCCGCACCGATCTCCCTGGGGGCGATCAGAGACAACTGCTCAAATCGATCAGGGACAAGCTCCTGCCCTTGGCGGACGATGTTGCGATCATCAGCGGACACGGGCCGACGACGACCATCGGCCGCGAACGGGCGACCAACCCCTTTCTTCAACTGCTGGCCGCGGCTTCCCGTTAACGCTCTCATGGCGCCGCGCCGATTGGCGGGACATAATGCGCGGAGGCGATCCGGTCTCACGAGGCCGCAGAGCGATGAGCACAAGCGAACGGTTCCAGGCAAGGGCGTCGGTGTCGACGCGGAAAAGGAGCGAAACTCATGACCATCGTCGCGATATTGATTGCTTTGGCGGTCTTGTACTGGCTCGGCTCTCTTGCCTATGCCTATTTCGCCAATTCGACCGAACGCACGCGCCTCAACAACCAACCGGGACTGCTGGTCATTGCGTTGTTCGCGGCGTTGTCGCTCGCCGTTCTGCTCATCGGCATCTATTCGCCGTACGGCAATCTGTCGATCCTGATTGGCGGGCAACAGTTTCGCATTTGGCTCGTCGGGCTGATTGGATGCGTCGTCTTTACGGTCGTTGGCTTCATGATGAGACGCCGAAAAGCCGGACCATGACCATCCGCAAGACGCCTGGGGTTTCGCTGCCCAAAGTTCACATGCAAGGCGCTGCGTAGGCTAGTGACGATGATTGTGCGTCGGCAGCATTGCGCGCATGATGCACCTTCGTTGCGGCGAACGCTTGGGAAACTCGGCCTCGAGCGTGGCGCGCCAACCGGTGTTCTCGTTTCGTGACGATCTCGGCAACCGACATCAGCGATTGGCTTGCGCTTCGCGTTCACGCGCTGGCCGATTGGGCAGGCCCCGCCCTGAACGCACCGGCGGAATGGCTGCAACGCTATGCGGGCGGTCCCGTTGCGTGGGCTCTTCCGCATAGTCGCGAAATCGCTGCCGCCTCTGGCGCAGTGCTCATCGGCGGAATTGCCCTTTGGGCGCTGCGGTCGCTGCGGCGAGGTCGGCAGCTGGAGAAATCGCTGGCCGAGGCCACGCTCGACCGCGATGCGAAGACGCACTGGTTCACGCTCGAAATCGTCATGCGCAACTTGCAGCGGCATCCTCTGCTGGTGCGTAGCGTCGAGATCATCGATCCGCCGGGAACGAAAATCTGTGACCGGTGGCAGGCATGGCGGCCCGAGACCGCGAGCGTCAAGTTCGTGGCACCGGAGCTGGACTTGACCGATTCCGCCTCGATCGAAACGACGATATTCCCGTACAATTCCAACGACTACGCCAACCAGGCGGATGAGTTGATCCGCCATTTCTATGTGCGGCCGCCCGACGCCGAGGCCGCGCCACCTTTGGCGCTGCGGGCCCGGCTGATCTGCGAGCTGCAAACCCGGCGCGGAAGGCGCCAGGAGCTTACATTCCGGCGAACGCTCACGGCCGCCTGAGCGCAGAAGGTCCGTCGGGCCGATCAAGTCTGGCGACCGAAGAGAATCCTGATCCTGGTCCGGACTGCTTCCAGCAGAACGGCGAGCACGTTTATTCGCCTCGCTGGCTGCGCCACATTGCCCGCAGTCCGGGCGGAAGTCGAAATCCGGTCTTCGAGGTTGCGGGCAAAATCGGCGATCAGCACGTTGGCGGTCTCGGTGACGAGGCCGCTGCGGCCGAACTGCGCGATCGGCCCGGCGAGAGTGAGATCGACATCGATATCGACGCGCGTCGCGCCTGCGTCGTCGTTCAGCCGGTAGTCGAGCGTCATCCGCGAATGGCTGCCGCCGCGCTTGTCGACGCCGCGGCCTTCGACATGGCCGGAGCGGGTTGCGGGATCGGTCTTGATCGTTGCCTCGCCTTCAAAGGAAGCCTTGAAGGGACCGAGACTTATTCCAACTCTGCCACGCTGCACGCGGTCGTCTCTCGATTCGACGAGTTCGGCCCCTGGCAGGCAGGAGGCTACGGCAGGCACGTCCTGAAAGAACGCCCAGACGGCTGCCGCCGGGCGCGCTACCGTGAACGATCGCGTGATTCTCATGCGCGGTCCCTCATCGGCCATGAACTTGCGCCGGCCAGACGCTTGTGGCAACTCGCCGCGCTGAGGCGCGACCAACCGGAGCGAGAGAGATGGAACGTCGCATGTCGAGCATGACGCAGATGGAGATCGCCAAGGTCATTGAGGCACGAAAGCCGGTGATACTCCCGACCGGAGCGACCGAAGCGCACGGCCCGCACATGCCGACCGACACTGACACGCATCAGGTCGAACATATCGCGCTAGAACTGTCGGCGCGGATCGACGCCGTGGTCGCGCCCCCGGTCGCCTACGGGATCTCGAAGACCTTCGAATTTTTCCCCGGCACGATCTCCCTCTCGATTCCGACCTATCAGACCATGGTGTTCGAGATCGGCGCCGCGTTGATCCGGCAGGGCTTTCATCACCTCATCATCTTGAATGGCAATCGCCCCAACGGTACCGCCAACGATGCCGTGGCGCGGCATCTGGTCGACGAACTCGACCGCAGCTTCGACTTCGTTGTTTCGGCGGTGAGCTATTGGGAGCCCGCCGCGGATCGCATTCACGCCATGCGCAAATCGGTCGTCGGCGGAATGGGGCACGGTTGCGAACTCGAAACGTCGTTTCAGTTGGCGACGCGTCCGCAGCTCGTGAAGATGGCCGAGCTTGCGACCGCAAAATACGGGCCGGTCGGCTGGGACCTCGTTGCGCCCACCAATCCGACCCGCACTTATATGCGCCGCCCGCGCCCCGACGCCGGTCATGCGGCCATTTTCGGTGATCCGACCAAGGCCACCGCGGAATCAGGCAAGGCGTTCATCGCGGCGGCCGTCGATGCCCTCGCCGAAACATTCAAGAATCTTCAGGGGTCTTATCAGGAGCGCCGGTGATGTGGGCGCCCGAACCCTCATACCGGGTCGGGCCGCCAGCCGAGGTCCATCGACGCCAGATGCGCCGCGTGCAGCAAGTGCTCCAAGAGCTTGTCGCGACGCTGGACGTTCTGGATCAGCGTCTTGCGTGCGATGAAACATAGCGAGGCGACAACGGTGCCGCTCGCGTCGCGGATCGGCGCTGCCATCGAGCCGGTGAAGGGCTGAACGTCGGCGACGGTGATCGAATAGCCGGATTGCCGGATCCGCTCCAGTTCGCGGCGCAATTCGTCCGGATCGGTCAATGTGGCGTCGGTCAGCTTCTCCAGCGGCCGATGCAAATATTGTTTGACGAATTCCGGTCCGGCGAAGGCGAGTAGCACCCTGCCTTTTGATCCGCAATGCAGCGGAAAGTGATAGCCATACTGCGCCTTGGCGATATTGGTCGCGTATGGCTGCGCCGAGTAGATGGCCACGGCCTGACGGCCGACGCGCTCGGCGAGCTGAACGGCAATGCCGCTGATCTGCTCCGCCTTATGCAGATAGGGCAGGGCGGCACGCAGCACGCGATGATTTGCCATGTAGGTCGCGCCCGCAAACCACAGCGCCGGCCCGATCTCATAACGCTTGGTCTCCGGATCACGCCGAAGAAAATCCGCCTTGGTGAGCTGCGCAATGATCCGATGGACCGTCGCCCAGGGAAGCCTGAGGTCGTGTGTCACGTCGACTACACGCCCCGGACGAACCGCGAGATGCTCGATGATGGCGAGCGCGCGGGCCATGCCGCGCAGATCCTCGACGCCGTTTGCCTTCAACGGGGCCTGCTTGGGCTTGCGGCCGAGGCGCGCTGCTCTCGCGGCTGCGGACGGCGGAAACCTGTCGGGCAGCCCTCGTTGCATCGTCATCATCTCCCGTCCAGCGCCTCGTCAAGAGCGCATGAGTGACAGCGCCATTGTATCACGCGCCGGCTGCAGGCAAGACCGCTGATTGACAGTTCGTCCGTTATCTCGATATCGTATTCATCCCGTGGATACATGTCACGCGGGTAGGGGACCACGCAAGCATGAAGCCGCCGCTGTTCCGGTATCAGGCGCCGCGGACCCTGAAAGAAGCGGTAGTCGCCCTCGCCAGTGATCCCGACGCGATGGTGCTGGCGGGCGGCCAGAGCCTTCTTCCCGCGATGAACTTCCGCCTCGCGAACCCGTCGCTGCTCGTCGACATCCAACATGTCGCCGAGCTGAAAGGGATCGCGATCGAAGGCGGGCAGATCATCGTCAAGGCGATGACCCGCCACCGCGAACTCGAGCTCGATGAGCGGGTGCGCGCAGCCAATCCGCTCCTTAACGAGGCCATGGCGCACGTCGCCCACATCCCCATTCGCAACCGCGGCACCGTGGTGGGCAGCCTGTGCCATGCCGACGGTGCGGCGGAAGTGCCGCTGGTTCTGGTGCTGCTCGGCGGCAGCGTGCTGGTCGAAGGCCCGGCGGGCCGCCGCGAGATTGCGGCCGACGAATTCTTCCGTTTCCACCTGACGACTACCCGACGGCGCGACGAGATCGCCTTCGAGGCACGGTTTCCGGTTCTCAGGGCCGACAGCGGATCGGCCTTCGACGAGGTCACGCGCCGCCACGGCGATTACGCGATTGCCGGGGTCGGCGCCGTCGTGCGCATGAACGCTGACGGCCGCACCTCAGAAGTTCGCCTAGCGGCATGCGGCGTGACCTCGCGGCCCATTCGTCTGCCGGAAGCAGAGAAGCTGCTCACCGGAACGGCGCTGAGCGAAGCCGACCTCAAGGCCGCGGGCAGGGCGGCGGCCGAAGCCGTTACCGCGCCCGATGACATGCACGCGAGCAATGCCTACCGGCGCCGCGCGGTCGCGACTTTGGTGCGCCGTATGGCGGCAAAGGCCGTGACGCGTGCGCGGGAGAGGATCGGCCGATGACGCGCGGCAACCTGCAGCGGCGGTTGGCGCAAACGTCGGACGATCCGACGCTCGAAGTGTCGCTCACGGTCAACGGCGAACGCGTCGAACGAGTCGTCAGCGTGCGCATGCTGCTGTCCGATTTCCTCCGCCATGAGCTGCGGCTGACCGGGACTCACGTCGGCTGCGAGCACGGCATCTGCGGGTGCTGCACCGTGCTCATCGACGGCAAATCTGGGCGCTCCTGCCTCACGCTGGTCGCGCAGGCGCAGGGCGCCGAGGTGACGACCATAGAAGCGCTGGCCGCAGAGGATGGCCGGCTTCATGCCATCCAGCAGGCGTTCAAGGAATGCCATGCGCTGCAGTGCGGGTTTTGCACGCCGGGAATGATCATGAACATATTCGGGCGCTTCAATGAGCCGCAAGCGCTTGATCTTACCGACGACGGCATCCGCACGATGCTCTCGGGGAATCTTTGCCGCTGCACCGGATACGTCAACATCATCGCCGCGGTACGCCGCGCGGCGCAGCTTGCCGGCCGCGCCTGAGCCGAGGTTTTAGGATGTCAACCCGCCAGTTCGGAGCACGCGTCGAGCGCAACATCGATCCCAAGCTGCTGCGCGGCGAAGGAGCGTTCGTCGATGACATCCCGCTGCCGCAGGCGCTGCACGCCGCCTTCGTGCGCAGTCCGTTTGCGCGCGCACGCATCCGTTCGATCAATACCGCCGCGGCGGAGCGGCATCCCGGCGTAGCGGTGGTCTATACCTGCGAGAATATCGGGGATCTCGATCTCGACATGCCGCTGCTCATCCCCCATCCCTCGATGAAGCATCCGCACACGCAGCGTCCGCTGGCCCGCGGGGACGTTTATTACGTCGGGCAGTGCGTCGCCATGGTGGTTGCTGTCGATCGTTACGTCGCCGAAGACGCTGCGGCGCTCATCGAGGTCGACTACGATCCGCTCGACGTGGAGATGGACCTCGAGAAAGCGGTGCGTGACGGCGCTCCGCTGGTCCATGCGGACGCGACCAACAATCTCGCGGCGCATTTTGTCCAGGTCAGCGGCAATCCCGATGACGCCTTCGCCAAGGCCGAGCACATCACCAAGATCCGCGTCCAGATCGATCGCTCGACGGCGGCGCCGATGGAATGCCGGGCGATCGCGGCGAGCTGGGACCAGGTTTCGGAGGAGTTGACCGTCTGGGACGGCACCCAGGCGCCGATCTCGCTGCGCGGCGGGTTGTCGTCCATCCTCAAGCTCGACGAGGACAAGGTTCGCGTCATTGCGCCGAACGTCGGTGGCGGGTTCGGACAGAAGATCATGATGTTCCATCCCGACGAGCTCCTCGTCCCGATGGCGGCAATGAAGCTCGGTCGTCCGGTAAAATACATCGAGGATCGGCGCGAGAACTTCATCGGCTCGTCGCAGGAGCGCACGCAGATCCACTACCTCGAGCTTGCGGCAAAGAAAACCGGCGAGGTCCTCGGGCTGCGCGACAGCTTCCTGCACGACACTGGCGCGTTCATTCCCTACGGCATTGCGGTCGCGCAGGTGGCGTCGACCTCGATCGCGGGTGCGTACCGCATCCCCAACATCTGGGTCGAGTTCAAGGCCGTCTATACGCCAGCGGTTCAGGTGACCCCGTACCGCGGATGCGGGCGGCCCCACGCCTGCTTCGCGATCGAGCGCGCCATGGACCAACTCGCGGAGGAACTGGGCCTCGACCGTTTTGAGATACGCCGGCGCAATTTCATTGGCGAGAATGAATTCCCCTATCCGCGCGAGGGTCTGTTGTTTGCCGATGGCCTCAGGGTCACGCTCGACAGCGGCCAGTACCACAAGGCCCTCGACATGATGGGCAAGGCGCTGGACGTGACGAACCTCGCAGCCGCGAAGGAGAGAGCCCGCCGTGACGGCAAATACCTTGGCCTCGGACTTGCCTTCTATGTCGAGGGCACCGGCCTCGGACCGTACGAGGGCGGCCACGTGCGCATCCACCCGATCACCGGGAAGGTGTACGTGAACACAGGGCTAACCTCGCAGGGACAGGGCCACGACACGGTGTTCGCGCAGATCGTCGCCGACCAGCTCGGCGTCAACCCGCAGGACGTGATCGTGGTCGAGGGTGACACTAAGGCCTACGATTGGGGTGTGGCGACGTTTGCCAGCCGCGCCGCCGTTGTCAGCGGCAACGCCATCCACAAGACCGCGATGGTGGTGCGCGAGAAGACGCTGAAGGCGGCGGCGAACATGATGGAAGTCGATGTCACCGACATCGAGCTGCACGACGGCGCGGCCTGGGTGAAGGGTTCAAACCGCTTCGTGCCGCTCGCCGCCGTCGCGACGGCGACCAACCCGCTGCGGTATGCCTTCAATGAAGCGGCGCAGGCGGCGACCCAGTTCGCTCCCGCGAGCCGCCATGACGGACCGCCCTTGGCGGAGGGGCAGGCGCCCGGCCTTGAAGGCACCGACTATTACAGCCCGCCGCACGCGACCTGGGCTTACGGCGTCCACGGCGCCCTGGTCGAGGTCGACCCCGATCTGTGCACGGTCAAGATCCAAAAATACGTGTGCATCCACGACTGCGGCAACATGATCAACCCGATGATCGTGGAGGGACAGGTGCACGGCGGAATTGCCCAGGGGCTCGGCGGCGCGCTCTACGAGCGGCTCGAATACGAACCCAGCGGCAACTTGGCCAATGCGAATTTCGTGGATTTTCTCGTACCCTACGCGACCGAAATCCCGAACATCGAGGTGTTGCATCTGGAAACGCCGTCGCCGCTCAATCCGCTGGGAGTGAAAGGCGTCGGCGAAGCCGGCTGCATCGCGGTCGGCGCCGTCGTGGCGTCGGCCGTCGAGGAAGCGCTCAAGCCGCTCGGCGCCGGCAAATTCCATCATGTGCCGCTGACGCCGAGCATGATTCAGGCGGCGCTCGATCGCGCCGGCGCATAGCGTGAGAGCCGCGGCCGGGCGGCTTCGCGTGCGGGGAGTGTAACGCTTAGTAGTAGCCGCCGGCACGGGCCGTCGGTCGTAGCCAGAGGAGACGGACAGATGTTCAACAGGTTGGTGCTCATCGCCGGAGCGGCTGCGCTGGTTGCGGCCGGCTCCGCCTGGAGCGCGGACGGGTTCTCGCTCAAGGGCGAGCCCAAGATCGCGTTCCTCTATTTCAAAGCCAAGAACGACGGCGGCTGGACCCAGGCCTTCGACGAAGCCAAGCCCAAGATCGAAGCCACCATGAAACAGCAGATCCCCTATGTGGAAAATATCGCCGAGGATGCGGCGCAGATCACGCCGCCGGCGGAGAAATTCATCCAGCGCGGCTACAACGTCATTGTCGGCACGGCGTTCGGCTATTCCGACACTTTCAAGGAGCTTGCGGCCAAGCATCCGGAGGTTGCCTTCCTCAATGCGGCGGGCACCACCAACGGCACGAACCTACAGTCGTTCTACGGCAGGACGTATGAGAGCCAATATCTCTGCGGCATGGTGGCCGGCGCCATGTCGAAATCCGGCAAGCTCGGCTTCGTCGGCGCCAATCCGTTCGGCATCGTCAACTGGACCGTCAATGCCTATGAGCTCGGCGCCAAAAAGACCAATCCGAAGGCGACGCTGACCGCGGTCTTCACCGGCGCGTGGAACGATCCGGTGAAGGAGCGCGCCGCCGCCGAAGCGCTCGCCGATCAGGGCGTCGACGTGATCGGGATGCATGTCGACACCCCGACGGTGCAGATCGTCGCTCAGGAGCGCGGCATCTACGGCACCGGGCACCACCGCGATCTGCGCGAGTTCGCTCCCAAGGCGACGGTCTGCTCCTCGATCTGGGTGTGGGATCGTTATCTGGTCCCGGAGCTGAAGAAGGTCGCCGGCGGCAACTGGCAAACCAGTCCGTATGGCGATTTCATCGCCATCAAGGACGGCGGCACCGACATCGCCTGCTGCGGCCCCATGGTGCCGAAGGACGTGGTCGACAAGGTGATGGCGGAGCGGCAGGCGATCATCGGCGGCAAGCACGTCTACGCCGGCCCGCTCAAGGATCGCGACGGCAAGGAGCGCGCCGCTTCCGGGCAGGTCCTGGCGGACGGTGACCTGTGGAAAATGGACTGGTACGTTGACGGGGTCATTACTCAGAAGAAGTGACCCCGAGTGGGCGACGCGGCCGCGTTGATGGCTCGGCCGCGTCCACGCCTGGAGCTTGGATCGAAATGGTCGCGGCCCTGAAACTCGTTGGGGTCAGGAAGTCTTTCGACGGATTTCTTGCCCTCGACGACGCCGATTTCGCGGCCAACACCGGCGAGGTCCACGCGCTCTTGGGCGAGAACGGCGCCGGCAAATCGTCGCTGATGAACGTGGCCGCCGGCCTCTACACCGCGGAGGCCGGGCGGCTCTTCGTTGACGGCGAAGAGGTCGTGCTCTCCGGCCCGCGCGATGCGATGGCTTGCCGCATCGGAATGGTGCACCAGGAATTCAAGCTGGTGAAGCCGTTCACCGTCGCCGAAAACGTGCTGCTCGCCAATTGGCGCGGGCGTTTCGCACCGGGTCTTCGCGAGGTCGAGCGACAGATCACGACCCAAGCCGCCGAGCTCGGCTTTGCGATCGATCCCCGCAGCCGCGTCGACGAACTGTCGATTGCGGAGCGGCAGCGGGTCGAGATCATCAAGGTGCTGCTGGCGGGCGCCCGCATCCTCATCCTCGACGAGCCGACGGCGGTCCTCACCGACGAGGAGGCTGTGCGCCTTCTCACCACGGTGCGGACGCTCGCCGCCCGTGGCGCCGCCGTCGTGCTGGTGACTCACAAGCTTGGCGAGGTGACCGCGTTCACCGATCGGGTCACGGTGATGCGCAACGGGCGAGCCGTCGCGGTGCTCGATTCGCGCTCAACCACGGCCAACGAACTGACCCAGCTTGCGGTCGGCACCACCGTCGCTCAGCCGCGTCGCGCCTCGTCGCCTCCCGGCGCGCCGGTGATGACCGTCAAAGGCTTGCGGGCGGCGCGCGCCGACGGGCATGTGACGGTCACGGATGCGACCTTTCATGTCCGCGCCGGCGAGATCTACGGCATCGCCGGCGTTGGCGGCAACGGCCAGACGGAATTGGTGGAGGCGCTGACCGGCGTGCGGGCCCCGCTCGCCGGATCGGTCGAGCTCGACGGGACGGGAGACACGACCGGCTCGCCGGCCGAAGCGTTGCGCGATCTCGGCGTTGCCTCCATTCCCGCCGACCGCTTCGGCTATGGTCTCGCCGGCGGCTTGTCGGTTGCCGACAATTTCTGCGTCGGTCAGATGCACAAAGGCTGCTACGGCACCTGGTTGCGCACCGACAGTGCGGCGATGCGCAAGGCGACCGGTCGGGCAGTGGGCGAATTCGATGTCCAGGGCGTGCGCAATCTGCGCCAGAAGGCGGCGCTCCTCTCCGGCGGCAACGCGCAAAAGCTGATCATCGCCCGCGAGTTCAGCCGCGACCCCAAGGTCATCATTGCCCACAGTCCAAGCCGCGGCCTCGATGTCCGCGCTTGCGCCGCGGTGCAGGAGCGCCTGCTCAGCGCGCGCGCCGGCGGCGCCGCGATCGTGCTGATCAGCGACGACCTCGACGAAGTCCTCAATCTGTCCGACCGGATCGGCGTCATGACGCGGGGCCGCATTGCCGCCGAGTTCGCGGCGCCGGCGGACCGGCAGGCGGTCGGACGCGTGATGGTGCACCATGCTTGAGCAGGCCGCTCACCCGGCACCGCCGCCCCTGAGCCTGACAGTCGGTCGTGCGCACGCGCTGCGTTTCGGGCGGATCAATCTCGAGGTTCGGCAGAGCATTCCGGCGTGGCGTCAGGCGCTCATTCTCGCCGGCGCCGTCATCACCGGAATGGCGATATCGGCGGCGCTGCTGATTGCCGCTGGCGTGAAGCCGAGGGCTTTGCTCGACGAATTCGTCGTCGAAACGCTGACCGATTCCGAGAACCTCCACTCCATCCTGTTTCAGGCGGCGCCGCTGATCTTCGTCGGCGTCGGCGCCGCCGTCGCCTTCCGCGTGCGCTTCTGGAATCTCGGCATCGAAGGCCAGATGATCTGGGGCGGCATCGCGGCCACCTTCGTCGCGTTCTACGAGATCGGCCCGCCGGTCGCGCGGCTGCCGCTGATGATGCTGTCAGCCGTCCTCGGCGGCATGGCCTGGATCATGGTTCCCACCTGGCTGCGGCTGCGCCTGCGGGTCAACGAGATCATCACCACGCTGCTGCTCAACTACGTGGCGCTCAATTTCCTGCTCCATCTCGTCTACGGTCCGTGGCTCGATCCGAAAGACGCGTTTCCCCACTCGCCGCAGTTCCATTCGTACGAGCGGCTGCCGGAGATCGGTTGGGGGCTCAGCAGTGCGCTGGTCATGGCGCTCGTCTTCACCGCGCTCGCCGCCTGGCTGGTGCAGTCCACGCGGTTCGGCTTCTACACCCGGTTCGTGCACGACAATCCGCGCATGGCGCTGGCGGTCGGCGTGCCGATCAAGGCGGTGATGCTGATTTCGGTGCTGTTGTCGGGCGGCTTATCCGCGCTCGCCGGCTTCGTCATCGCCACGGCCCAGGAGGGACGGCTCACCCAGTCTTTCTTCGAGGGCTACGGCTTTTCCGGGATCCTCATCGCCTTTCTTGCCCGCAACAACCCGATCGCCGCCATGATCGTCGCCGTGCTGGTGGCGGTGCTGTTCGTCAGCGGCCGCAGTCTGCAGGTCTTCTACCAGATACCCTTCGCCATGGTTCAACTCATCCAGGCGATCATCGTGATCTGCGTCGCCGCCTCGGAGTTCTTGATGCGGCATCGGCTCCACTGGGTGCGTTGAAGAGAGAAAAACGGGTGTTGCAGTTCATCGTCAACTGGTTGGCTGGTACGCCGAGCTTTGCCGCGCCCTATGCCCTGGCGGCACTCGGCCTGATCATCGGTGAGCGCGCCGGGGTTCTCTCGCTCGGTGCCGAAGGGTTCATGCTCGTTGGCGCGCTGGCCGGCGTCGCCGCCGACCTCGAGCTCGGCGGTTATCCGGCGATCTCGCTTGCGGTCGCAATGCTGGCCGCGGCCGTGGTGTCGTTGCTGTTCGCGCTTCTCGTTGTGGTGCTGCGCGTCAACCAGGTCATTGCCGGACTGGCGATCGTGTTCTTTTGCCAGGGCCTCACCAGCCTGGTCGGGACGCTTGCGGGCTGGACCAATCGCGCCATCGGCGGACTGCATGAGGTGGCGATCTGGCCGTTGTCGGACATTCCCATCGTCGGCCGCATTCTCTTCACGCAGAATCTCGTGGTCTACCTCACCGTCCCGATCTTCTTTGCCGTCAACAACATCCTGTCACGCTCGATGCTCGGGCTGCGGCTGCGATCGGTTGGGGAGAATCCGGAGGCCGCCGATGCCGTAGGCGTGAGCGTTCCGGCCTACCGGTTAGGCGCGGTGGTCGCCGGGTCGGCGCTGATCGGGCTTGCCGGCGGCTATCTCTCCGTCGTCGACGTCAAGATCTGGATCCCGGACATGACCGGCGGCCGCGGCTGGATCGCGATCGCTCTCGTCATCTTCGCCCGCTGGCAACCATGGCGCGCGCTGTTCGGGGCGCTGTTGTTCGGCTGCATTGAAGCGCTCATTCCGCGCATCGCCGCCGCGGGGATTCAGCTGCCGCAGTATTTCCTGCTGATGACGCCGTATCTCGCCACCATCGCGGTGATGATCTGGGCCGGGTTGTCGAAGTTCGGCCGCTCCAACGAGCCGGCCGCGCTCGGGCAACCGCACGTGCGCGAGGAGCGGCGATAACGGAAGCGCTTGCGGCGGGAGGCGCTTTGCGTCCAATATATCGTATGCGGATATAGTATCCGCATGATGGACATGAACATGGGCTTGCGAATCGCGATCGATACCGGCGGGACGTTCACCGACGTCGTTGCGATCGATGAGGCGACCGGCGATATCGCCTCGACCAAGACGCCCTCCACGCCGGAGGACCTCAGCGTCGGCCTGATCGAGGGGGTACGAAAGGTGCTGGCGGCGGTCGGCGCCGGCCCGGTCGACGTGCACATGCTGCTGCATGGATCGACAGTCGCTACCAACGCGGTGCTCGAGCACAAGTTCGACGGATTGGGGCTGCTGGTCACCAAGGGCTTCCGCCACCTGATCGAGATCGCGCGCCAGTCGGTGCCCGACGGCTACGGCAATTCGTTCTTCTGGGTGAAGCCGCACCGCCTGGTGCCGCTGCACCTGGTACGCGAGGTGCCGGGTCGGATGCGCTTCGACGGCAGCGTGCTCGAACCGCTCGATGAGGCCGTGGTGATCGATGCCGTGCGCGAACTCGTCGAGGACGGTGTGCGCTGCATTGCAGTCTGCCTGCTGCACTCCTATGCGAATGACGCGCATGAGAAGCGCGTCGGCGAGATTGTCGCGCGGCACTTTCCGGAGGTGTTCGTGTCGCTGTCTTCGGTCGTGCTGCCGGAATATCGCGAGTACGAGCGGGCGATGACGACGCTCATCGATGTGCTGGTCAAGCCTTTCTGCCGGACCTACCTGCGGCGCGCGGCCGAGAAGATTACCGCAGCTTCCGGCGACATCCCGTTCCTGATTATGCAGTCGAACGGCGGGATCGTGAAGCACTCGACCGCCGGCGAGCGGCCGGTCACCATGCTGCTGTCCGGACCGGCCGCGGGCGTGCTCGGCTCGGTACATACCGCGCAGCTCGCCGGTTATCGCGACATCCTGACGATCGACGTCGGAGGAACCTCGACCGACGTCTCCATCATCGAGAACTACCAGCCGCGCTACACCTCGACCTCGATGGTCGAGAATTATCCGGTGAAGACGCCGATGCTTGATATCGTCACCGTCGGCGCCGGCGGCGGCTCGATCGTGTGGACCGACTCGTACGGCCAGCTCAAGGTCGGCCCGCAGAGCGCTGGCGCCAACCCGGGCCCGATCTGCTACAGCAAGGGCGGCACCAAGCCGACCGTTACCGATGCGGCCGTCATCCTCGGACGGCTGCCGGCCGCTCTTGTCGGCGGCGAGATCGAACTCGACGCCCGCGCCGCGCGCCGCGCGTTCGTCCTGCTCGGCGAGGAAGTGGGCCTCGATCCGGACGAACTTGCGGCCGGCGCGCTCGAGGTCGCAGCCGCCAACCAGGTGTTCGGTATCCGCCAAGTGACGACCGTCCGCGGCCGCGAGCCCGGCGACTATGCGATGGTCGCGTTCGGCGGCGCCGGCGGTTTGTTTGCTACCGAAGTTGCCGACTTCCTCGGCATCAATACGGTGATCTCGCCGCCCGACCCGGGCAATCTGTGCGCGTTCGGTCTGCACGTCTGCGATGTCACCCGCGACTACATCCGCACCCTGGTTAGGCGGCAGAGTTCAGCCGACGCCGACGAGATCATCGCGGCCTGGCGTGAGCTCGAACGGCTCGGATTCGCCGACATCGAGGGCGAGGGGATCGGAAGGGACGCGATCGCCGTGCATTTCATCGGCGACGTCCGCTATTTCGGCGAAGGCCACGAGGTCCAAGTCGAAATTCCGCGCGAATTGTCGGGCCGCGCCGCGCTGGATTTCATGTGGGAGGAGTTCCACCAGGTGCATGACCGCACCTTCGGTTTCAACTATCGCGGCCAGCAGGACGTCGAGCTTGTCAATTTGCGCGTGCGTGCTGTCGGCAGGCAGGATCGTCCGCAGCTCAAGGCTGCCGAGGACGCCCGTCCGCCTGCTGCTCCCTTCGCGCGGCGCAAGGTCTATTGGAGATCGACCGGCTGGATCGACGTACCGCTGTTCCGCCGCGCCGAGCTTGCTTTGGACCAGCACATTGGCGGACCGGCGATCGTCGAGGAGTACGGCGCCACGACAGTGATGCCGCCCTCATGGTCGCTGCACACCGATCGATACCGCAATCTGATCCTGGTCAGTGGACGCTGAGAGGAACACGCGATGCTGCATGCCCCGTCCCGCCGCGTGCTCGGCCCGATCGAGCTTGAAGTCATCCACGGCACCATTCGCGCCGCCGAGCTCGAGATCGAGGCCGCGGTCGAGCGCACGTCGCGTTCGCCGATGATCCGCGACCAGCACGATTATCGCGTCGCGCTGTTCGACGCCAGAGGCCGCAAGCTCACCGGCCGCTCCTATTCGGCGATCGTCGAGCCGGTGTTCGAATATTTCGGCGCCGACGACATTCATCCCGGCGACGTGTTCTTCTGGAATGATCCCTACAATTCGAGCGGCGGCATCGGTCACGTGCCCGATCTTTGCACCACTGTCCCGATCTTCGTCGGCGAGCGTCTGATCGGCTTCAGTCAGGTATTCGGCCATCATGACGACGTCGGCGGTTCGGTACCCGGGAGCCTTCCCGTCCACGCCACCGACAGCTGGATGGAGGGCATGCTCATACCGCCGATCAAGCTGTACGAGAAAGGGAAGCGCAATGAAGCGGCCTTCCGCATCATCGTGCGCAATTCGCGGCTGTCTGAGCATCTCAAGGGCGATCTCGACGCCGAACAGGGTGCGGCCCGGCTCGGATGCCGGCGGATCGAGGCGCTGGCGCAACGCTATGGCGTCGATACGCTGGAGCAGGCCTTCGATCAGCTTCTGCAGAACACGGCGGCGATCTTCCGCCGCGAGATCCTGCCGAAGATCAAGGACGGTGTTTATCATTTCGAGGACTACATCGAGGCCGACGGCGTCGACGAACCGCGCTTGCACACCCTGCGCCTCACCATGACCAAGACGCAGGACAAGATCCTGCTGGACTTCACCGGCACCGATCCGGAGGCCAAGGGGCCGATCAACTGGGCGCTGGACGAGGCTGAGGGGCGCTACTTTCGCAAGTGGCTCGCGCCGACGCTGCGCTCGCTCGCCGGCAGTCCGGAACGGGCCGCCGAGATCGACTCGAATGAGGGCGTGCTCGACGTGATCGAGGTGAAGTTTCCGCCCAAGGGCACGCTGATCACGCCGCATTTCGGGCGCCCGACGGGCATGCGCTTTTTCCTGATGCTGCGGTCGCTCGGCGCGTTCGCCGCTTGCCTCTCGAAGGCGACCGGCGGCGCCATGCCCGCCGACCATGAGACCATTCGCATTTGGGGCCTCTCGGGTGGCAAGACGCAGGACGATTTCTTCCTGTTCCGCGAAGTTTTGGGCGGCGGCGGACCCGGCCGGCCGTGGGCCGACGGGTCCGACGTCGTCCACGTCGTGCCGAACTCGCGCAATCTCCCGGCCGAATTCGCCGAGACGCGCTACCCGGTGCTGGTCGAGCAGTTGGGCCTCAAGGAGGATTCCGGCGGGCCCGGTTATCGTCGCGGCGGCTTCGGCTACGACAAACGCATTCGTGCCCTGAGCGAGGCGCGCCTCATCTCCAATGCCGACCGCTCGGTTCTGAGCTGCTACGGCGTCAACGGCGGCAGGGCCGGCAAGCCCTACGCGGTGGCGGTGACCTCGCCTGACGGCGTCACGGTCAGTCATCCCGGGATGTGCGACACGGTCATCATCCCCGCCGGTTCGACCGTGCGCATCGTCACCACCGGCGGCGGCGGGTGGGGCGATCCGCTGCTGCGCGAAATCGACAAGGTGGTCTACGATGTCGAGTGCGGCCTCGTCTCTCCCGACAGCGCGAGGGACGAATATGGCGTCGTGCTCTTCAAGGTCGGCCGCAAGTGGCAGGCGGATGCGGCCAAGACGGCGCAACGCCGCCGTCAGCTGGCGCAGTCGCGCGGCAAGCCGCCGATGTTCGATCGCGGCGCCTATTTCGAGGCCGAGAAGCGGCGTGGGCGGATCAAATACCCTGAGGGTTGGCTTGATCCGGACGTCGGTTGGTACGCCAATTCCGTGCGCGAGGCAGACGCCGGAAGCGACCGCGCGCTAGGCGCGTGATCGCGCGACGTAAAGCGCCTGCTCGAAGTTCACCATGGTCTCAAGCACATGCGGGTCGGCGGCCGGCAGAATTTGCATCATGACGACGGCGGTGATCCGCCGGTTGATGTCGATCCAGAAGAAGGTGTTGTGGACTCCCGCCCACGCCAGGCTCTTTGCCGCGCGGCCGCCTTGGACGTCCTGCGTGTTGATGATGAAGCTCAAGCCCCATTTCTTGACCTGCCCGGGAAACATCTCGACTTCGAGCGCCATTGCCGGGTTGTTGCTGCGCAGCTTCGGCACCTCGATATCGCCGATGGCGTTGCGCCCCATGAGCTTCACCGTCTCCGGCTTGAGCACCTGCACGCCGTCGAGCGTGCCGCCCGCGAGCAGCATGCGCGTGAAGGTGAGGTAGTCCGGAGCGGTGGAGAACAGGCCGCCGCCACCCATGTGGAAGTCGGCATCCTGCGGAAATTCAAAGGTGATCGGCGCTGGTTTGCCGTCCGCACCGCGCGCATGGGTGCCGACCAGGCGGCGCGCCATGTCGTCGCGCAACACGAAACTCGTGTCGTGCATGCCGAGCGGCTGGAAAATGTGCCGCTGGAAATAGGACTCCAGGGTCTCCCCGCTCACCGCCTCGACGACCTTGCCGGCAAGATCGATGCCGATGCCGTACTCCCAGTTCGCGCCCGGATCGAACAACAGCGGTATCCGCAGCGCGTCATTCTTGCAGGTGACGATGCTGGGCAGTCCGGCAATCTGGATGTAGCGGCCCAGGTCCGTATGGAAGATGTCGTAACCGTAGCCAGACGTATGCGTGAGCAGGTGGCGGAGCGTAACCGGCGCCTTGGCATCGCGCAGTTGCGGCGCGCCGTCGGCATCGAAGCCGTCGAGCACCTTTACGACGCGGACAACCGGGAGCACGTCGCCCATCGGCTGGTCGAGACCGATGCGCCCCTGCTCGACGAGCTGCATGGCGGCGGCGCCGGTGACGGCCTTGGTCATCGAGGCGATGCGAAACACCGAATCGGCCGTCATCGGCTCGGGCTTGTCGACCGCCCGCATGCCGAAGGCGGCCTTGTAGAAGATGCCGCGATCGTCGGCCGCAAGCGCCACGATGCCCGGAATGAGACCGGCTTCGATCGGTTTGCTGAGGGCCCGGTCGAGATCGAGCGGCGTGCGCGATTGCGCCGCCGGAGCCGGGACGCCCTGAGCCGCGGGAGTGCGCGGCGTCCTCCTCGGCTTCGCAGTTTTTCGCGCGACCTTCTTTACGGTTGTCGTTTTGCGTGGAGCCTTGGTGCGACGCTTTCGAGGGGTCGGCTTGGCCGCGGCGCGCTTCCCCGCTTTCCCGCGCGGGGGCTTGGCCGCTTTGCGCGCCTTACCCCGCGCCGTTGACGTTTTTCTCCGTAGGGTCTTCTTGCGTTGAGCCATGACTCTCGCCTGGTTCTGCTGGGGCGCTTGAACGATTGTGTCCCTTAGTATCGTGAACCTTGAAGAAGGCAAGCTGGGGGCACGCAGGTTGGCGCGACGTCGGCGCGGCGCACGGAAGGCTCCGCTCATCGGCGCGGCCGATGGACAATGGCGTGATGCCCGATCAGGAGCGCGACCGGTTGGGGTCATGGACTCTCCGACGCGACCACCCCCGGGGTCGCCGGTCGGGGCCGCGCTTCCTTCTGCCAAGAATTCACCACCAGTGGTGATGCCAACCCCAGTGATGCCAATAGGGGCGGGGGCCCCAGTACGGGCCACCCCAATAGGGGCCGGGTGTCCACCAACAGCGGTAAGGACCGCACATCCACCGAACGTCTTGCACGTCGCCGGCAACCTGCTTGGCCGCCGGCGCGAGCCCATCCGCCGGCATCGCCGACACCGTGCCGCTCGCCATCGCCGCGCTCAAGGCCGCGAAAGCCAAAGCAGCAATTCTCAGGCTGGTCATGACAACTCCTCCTTTCTGGAGTCCTGTAAATCGCCACCCGGACCAAAAACTCTCACACACGGAATTTACGGACGCTGAAGGTGTCGTTCAGTTGCAGTTCAGCCCGACCACACAGCGGCGCGGCGCGCGTCAAGGCGCAACGCCCTGAATGAGGAGCGGCGCTGTATTGTCTTCATCTCCTGGATGACCGTTTTTTAATGTTCCGTGGCAAGTTGCACCTGCTGCCGGCGCGACGTTCTGCGACAGGTGGTCGCCGAAGCGCACTCAAGTTCAATGCGCGCGGCGTCGCGCGCAACTTGCGGATGACGCTCGCTTCGGGAATCCACACGGGATGGCAAACGGGGGTGACAATTCAGCCGAAGTCCTATACCTATTGTGTATCGATATTGAGGAGTTCTGCACTTTAGCTCGTATTGCTGCGGGAGAGACCGGCCGCGAGCCGGCGCCGAAGGAGCAACCGCCCCGGAAACTCTCAGGCAGATGAACCGCGCAATCGCCTAGACTCTGGAAAGAGACGCTACGCGTCCGCCGACGGGATAACGTTCTCAGGCAAAGATACAGAGGGGGCACCTGACGATCAGCAGAAGCTGATGAGGTGTCCCGATGCTGCCGACCAGTCCCGACCATTCACCGCGGAGCGTCCGGCCGTCGTGCGCCCTTGCCGGCGCGTTCGTCGTCATGGCGGGGGCGGCCCAATGACGGCGGTGACTGTTCCCACGCAGCCGGCGCTGAAGCGCACCCCGCTCTACGATCTGCACGTCGCGATGGGCGCACGCATGGCCCCTTTCGCCGGCTACGAAATGCCCATCCAGTATCCGGCGGGCGTGATGAAGGAGCATCTCCGCACGCGCGCTGCCGCGAGCCTTTTCGACGTCTCGCATATGGGCCAGATCGCGCTGCGGCCGAACGGCGGCATGGTGGCGGATGTCGCGCAGGCGCTCGAGCGTCTGGTCCCGGTCGATGTGCTTGGCCTCGCGCCAGGCCGACAACGCTACGCGTATTTCACCAACGCGCACGGCGGCATCATCGACGATCTCATGATCACGGCCCGCGGCGACCATGTCGTTCTCGTCGTCAATGCCAGCAGAAAGGAGGTCGACGAGGCGCACTTGCGTGCCGCCACGTCGCCGGTCTGCACGATGGAGGTGCTCGATGATCGCGCCTTGCTGGCCCTGCAAGGGCCGAAAGCCGAGGAAGCGCTCGCCCGCCTCGCGCCGGGGGTCGCGTCCATGCGCTTCATGGACGCGCGCATGCTCGCGATCGCCGGCAGCGCCTGCCTCGTGACCCGGTCGGGCTACACCGGCGAGGACGGCTTCGAGATCAGCGTCGCCGGTTCGGAAGCGGACCGGCTCGCGCGCCTGCTTCTGGACGATGCGTCCGTTGCACTTGCCGGTCTCGGCGCTCGGGACAGCTTGCGGATCGAGGCCGGCCTGTGCCTTTACGGGGCGGATATCGACGAGCAGACGACGCCGGTCGAAGCGGCGCTGGAATGGGCGATGCAGAAAGTCCGCCGGCCCGGCGGCGCGCGCGCCGGCGGGTTCCCCGGCGCGGACGCGATATCCCGCGAGCTCGATGTCGGTCCGCGGCGGCGTCGGGTCGGCTTGCGGTCGCTCGATCGAACGCCGGTTCGCGGCGGCGCCTTGTTGTTTGCCGGGCGTTCCGCGGCCGAGCCCATTGGCACGGTCACGTCCGGCTGCTTCGGACCATCGGCGGCCGGTCCGGTCGCCATGGGGTATGTGCCGCACCTGCAGTCGGCGCCCGGGACGACGTTGTTTGCCGAGGTACGCGGCAACCGCGTGCCGGTCGAGGTGACGGACCTGCCGTTCGTTCCGCACCGCTACAAGCGCACCAACTGAGGAGCGATTCCGTCATGCTGAAGTTCACGCCGGACCACGAGTGGCTGCGAATCGACGGCGACGTCGCGGTCGTCGGCATCACGCCACATGCTCAGGAGCAGCTCGGCGATCTGGTCTTTGTCGAGCTGCCGCCATCGGGCAAAAGCTTCGCCAAGGGCGCGCCGGCCGCAGTGGTGGAGTCGGTCAAGGCGGCCTCCGAGGTGTACGCGCCGATCACGGGCGAGATCGTCGACATCAACGAATCGATCGTCGCCGATCCTAGCCTCGTCAACTCCGATCCGCTCGGCGACGGCTGGTTTTTCAAGCTCAAGATTGCCGATCCGTCCGAGATCGCTTCGCTGATGGACGAGAAAGCCTACAACGCGCAGATAGGATCCACGACATGAAACCGAACCGGCTGATGCGGACAAGTGCGAACGTGCCGACGGTCGAGCCGTCATTTGATCCGTTCAGCTTCGTGCAAAGGCACATCGGACCGCAGGCGGAAGACGTGACGCGCATGCTGCAAGTGGTCGGCGCGCCCAGCCTTGGCGCCCTGATTGACCAGGCGCTTCCCGCAGATATCCGCCAGGCGCGGCCGCTCGACCTCGGAGCTGCACTATCCGAGCACGAACTGCTGGCGAAAGTGCGCGCGGTCGGCGCGCGCAACCGCTCGATGGTTTCGCTGATTGGCCAAGGCTATTACGGTACGCATCTGCCGCCGGTCATTCAGCGCAATGTCCTCGAGAACCCCGCGTGGTACACGGCCTATACGCCGTACCAGGCGGAGATCAGCCAGGGTCGTCTCGAGGCCCTGCTGAATTTCCAGACGATGATCGCCGAGCTTACGGGCCTGGAAATCGCCAACGCCTCGCTGCTCGATGAGGCGACCGCGGCGGCCGAAGCGATGGCGATGGCGCGGCGAGTCACGCGATCCCCGGCGAACGCCTTCTTTGTGGACCGGGATTGCCATCCCCAAACGGTGGCGGTGATCCGGACGCGTGCTGAACCGCTCGGCTGGAGCGTCATTATCGGCGATCCGGCTACCGATCTCGACCCGGCGCGAGTGTTCGGCGCCATCTTCCAATATCCGGGCTCATCCGGAGCCATTCGCGATCATCGCGAGTTGATACAACCGCTGCATGCGGCCGGCGCTCTGGCGATCTTCGCCGCCGATCCGCTGGCGCTGACGTTGCTCATGCCTCCCGGCGAGCTCGGCGCCGACATCTCGATCGGCTCCACCCAGCGGTTTGGCGTGCCCATGGGCTACGGCGGCCCGCACGCCGCGTACATTGCGACAAAATCGGCCTTCCAGCGGGCGCTGCCCGGCCGCATCGTCGGGGTGAGCATCGACAGCCGTGGGCGTCCGGCCTACCGCCTGGCACTGCAGACGCGTGAGCAGCATATCCGCCGCGAAAAGGCGACCTCCAACATCTGTACCGCGCAGGTGCTGCCGGCGGTGATCGCGTCGATGTATGGCGTCTATCACGGCGCAGACGGGCTTCGGCAGATTGCGTCGCGCGTGGCGTATACCGCAGCGACGCTGGCCGACGGGCTTCGGGACCGCGGCTGGGCCATTCTGCATTCGCAATATTTCGATACGATCACGGTCGATGGCGACGCGCAGCAGCAGGCGATCTACGAGCGCGCCCTGGCCTGCGGCATCAATCTGCGGCGCGCCGATGGAAACCTGGCGATTAGTTGCGATGAGACGACGACGCCGGAAATCGTCGAGCTGGTCTGGGGCGCCTTCGGCCGCAAGGATTTGCCGGCAAAGAGTATGGATCGATCGTTCGCGGCCGTCGCAGAGCAGGTGGCTACTGCGATACCGGCCGCGCTACGCCGTACCACCACGTTCATGACTCAGTCGGTCTTCGTCGAGCATCGATCGGAGACCGAGATGATGCGCTATTTGCGGCGTCTCGCGGATCGCGATCTGGCACTCGACCGCACCATGATTCCGTTGGGCTCGTGCACGATGAAGCTCAACGCCGCCGCAGAGATGATGCCGATGACTTGGCCCGGTTTCGCTGATGTCCATCCGTTCGCGCCGGACGACCAGGCGCAGGGCTACGCCGAGATGATCGCCGACCTCGAGGCCAAGCTCGTCGCGATCTCCGGCTATGATGCGGTGTCGCTGCAGCCTAATTCCGGAGCGCAGGGCGAGTACGCGGGATTGCTTGCGATCCGCGCCTACCATCGTTCCCGCGGCGACCTGCAGCGCACCGTCTGCCTGATCCCGACGTCAGCGCACGGCACCAATCCCGCCTCGGCGCACATGGCCGGCATGGATGTGGTCCCTGTCGGCTGCGATGCGCAGGGCAACGTCGACCTCACCGATCTTCGCGCCAAGGCGGAGAAGTTCGCCGACCGTCTGGCTGCGATTATGATCACCTATCCGTCGACGCATGGCGTATTCGAGACCTCGATCCGGTCCATTTGCGAGATCGTGCACTTCAACGGCGGACAGGTTTATCTCGACGGCGCCAATCTGAACGCGCAGGTCGGGCTCGCCCGCCCGGGCGACTACGGGGCCGACGTCAGCCATTTCAATCTGCACAAGACGTTCTGCATCCCGCATGGCGGCGGCGGGCCCGGCATGGGACCGATCGGCGTCAAAGCCCATCTGGTGCCTCACCTGCCGTGGCATCCGCGCGTGACTGGCAAACCCGGTTTGGTCGGGCCGGTGTCGGCGACGCCCTATGGTTCGGGGTCCATCCTGACGATTGCGTGGGCGTACATGCTGCTGATGGGCGGGGAAGGACTGACCGAAGCGACACAAGCGGCCATCCTCAATGCCAACTACATCGCCTGCCGGCTGAGGCCGTACTATCCGCTGCTGTTCACGGGTCAGAACGACCGCGTCGCGCACGAATGCATCATCGACATCCGGCCGTTCAAGCAGTCGGCCAGCGTCGCCGTCGACGACGTGGCAAAGCGCCTGATCGACTACGGCTTCCATGCGCCGACGATGAGCTTTCCAGTGGCCGGCACTCTGATGATCGAGCCGACGGAGTCGGAGTCGAAAGCGGAAATCGACCGCTTCTGCGATGCCATGATCGCGATCCGGCAAGAGATCCGGGAGATCGAAACGGGGCGCATGCCAAAGAACGACAATCCGCTCAAGAACGCGCCGCACACGGCGCTCGATCTTGTCGACGAGGAGTGGAAACGGCCGTATCCGCGGGCGCTCGGCTGCTTTCCGGCGGGACTGAACGGTGACAAGTACTGGCCCCCGGTCAACCGCATCGACAATGCCTACGGTGACCGTCACCTGGTTTGCACTTGCATGGCACCTGCGCTCCAAGACGACGAAATCGCCGAAAAAGAATCATGACCTTGCCGGCGATTGCCCCTGCTGCAGCAAAACGCGCGGCAAAACGAAGGTCCGCCGTCCACTTCTCAGCCGCCGGATCTTTGCTCCGAGACGCCGCGACGATCGCGGAGGATGACGCTGCGCTCGAGCGGAAACACCTGCCAGCCGAAACTCTCGACGATGAGCCCCCAAATGCCTTTCGGCGCCGTCAGCATGACCAAGATCGCCACCGCGCCGAGCGTCAGCAGATAGATCGTGCCCAGGTCGGCCAGCGTCTGCCGCAGCGCGAAGAAGACGATGGTGCCGACGATCGGCCCCTCGATGCGCCCGATGCCGCCGATCACCGTGATGAAGATCACGAAGGCCGTCCAGTCGTTGACGCTGAACGCGGCGTCGGGCGAGATGCGCAGCCGCTGCAGGAAGATGAAGGCGCCGACCATTGCGGTGGCGGCTGCCGTGATGATATAGACCAGCACCCTTGTGCGCAGCACGTCGATGCCGTTGCACGCCGCCGCGAGCTCGCTGTCGCGGATCGCTTTGAGCGCCAGGCCGTAGCGCGAGCGCAGGAGCAGCACGATCAGAGCCAGCACCGCGACGACGAGCGCGAGCGCGATCCAGTATTCGATGAAGTCGCGCCACTGCCGGCTCGAGGCAATCGCGATCACCAGCGAGGCGGGGAGGCTTATGCCGGAGCCGCCGCCCAGAACGGACACCTGCGAGGCGAGCAGGCGGAATACCTCGGCGATGATCCAGGTGCCGATTGCGAAGTAGTGGCCGCGCAGCCTTAACACCAGGCCGGCGACGGGCATCGCCACGATGGCGGCGATGATGCCGGCAAGCGGGATGGCCCAGAGCGGCGATAGGCCGGCAAGGATGGCGAACGCGAACAGGATGTAGGCGCCGAGACCGACATAGGCCTGCTGGCCGACCGAGACGAGGCCAGCGTAGCCGGCGAGCAAATTCCAAAGGCTCGCCAGCGCCACATAAGTGTAGACCTCGGAGAGAAGTTGCAGGTCGTCGCGGCCGCCCCACAACGGCGCCACCGCGAGAGCAACCAAGGCCGCCGCGCACAATCCCATGCCGATTTGGCTCGATCGGCTGGCGAACGCGACGCGTACGCTCACGTGCGCGCCCTCGGGAACAGTCCCTCGGGGCGCACCGCGAGAATGACCAGAAAGGCCATGTGGCCGGCAAGAAGCTGCCAGCCCGGATTGATGTGGGCGCCTATTGCTTGGGCGACGCCGAGGACCACTCCGCCGGCCAATGTCCCCCACAAACTGCCCAGGCCGCCGATGATCACCGCCTCGAAACCGAAGATCAGGCGCGCCGGCCCGATCGCCGGATCGAAGTTGGCGCGTACCGCGAGGAACACGCCGGCGATCGCCACTACCGCCAGCGATAGCGCCATGGCGAGCGCGAACACGTGGCGATTGTCGAGGCCCATGAGTTGGGCGACCGACTGGCTGTCGGCGGTGGCGCGAAAGGCGCGGCCCAGCGCGGTGCGATAGAAAACGAACTGCAGCGCTGCGATCACCGCAACGGCGATGGCAAACTGAAGCAGCGGCAGCAGCCCGACATAGACCCCCTCGAACACCCGGATTGTCGCCACCTCGATGTCGCCGGCCTGCAGCTTGCGGCTGTCGGCGGTGAAGACCGCCAATAGTCCATTCTGGATGATCACCGACAGGCCGAAAGTGACCAGGAGCGGCGGCAGCAAGTCTTCGCCCAGCGTGCGATTGAGCACCAGCCGCTGCAATGCGTAGCCGATCACGGCCATCAGCGGCACGACGAGAGCGAGCGAGGTCAGGGGGCCGACGCCCAGCGTCTCGGTGGTGACCAGAGCCACATAGGCCGCGAGCACGATGAGGTCGCCATGCGCGATGTTCACGAGCCGCATGACGCCGAAGATGAGCGACAGCCCGGCGGCAAACATGGCGTAGAGGCCGCCGACGAGCACGCCCTGCAGGATGACGTTGATCCAGTCGATCATCGGCGCTTCACGGTCCCGCTCCAATCCCCAACCGGCTCGCCGCACGCGGAGGAAAGTTCACACTCCGAAATAGGCGGCGGCGATCGCCTCTCTGGTCAAATCCTTCGCCGCGCCCGCGAGCGCGACGCGTCCCTCCTGCAGGCAGTAGACACGCTGTGTCGCCTTGAGCGCCTGCACCACGTCCTGCTCGACGAGCATCAGCGAGGTGCCTTGCGCGAGGATCATCGGCAGCCGAGCGTAGATGTCGCGCACCACGATCGGCGCCAGGCCAAGGCTGATCTCGTCGCACAGCAGCAATTTCGGATTGGACATCAGGCCGCGCCCGATCGCAGCCATCTGCTGCTGCCCGCCGGACAGCGTCGTGCTCGGCACATGTGCCCGCTCGGCCAGCATGGGAAAGAGCTCGTGGACGCGACGCAGATTCCAGTAGCCGGGGCGCTTCAGCTGGCCGCCGATCAGGAGATTTTCTTCCACCGTCAGCGAGGGAAAGAGCGCTCTGCCTTCGGGCACGAGCGCGATACCGCGCGCGGCAATGGTGTGGGCCGGCGTCCCGCCGATGGTGGCGCCGTCGAACGTGACTGCGTCGCGCCGGGTGCGGATCAGGCCGGCAATGCTGCTCAAGAGCGTGCTCTTGCCGGCGCCGTTGGCGCCGACGACTGCTACCGCCTCGCCTGCCTGAACGTCCACCGACAGATCGAACAGCGCCTGGAAATCGCCGTAGAACGCATCGAGATGCCGCACGGCGAGGAGCGGCGGCTCAGACATCGGTTTCCATTCCCATGTAGATCTCGGAAACCACCGGGCTGCGGATGACGGCGTGCGGATCGCCCTCGGCGATGAAGGCGCCGTTGTGCAGCACCAAGAGGCGATCGATGCTGGCGAGCAGGGCATGCACGACGTGCTCGATCCACACGATCGATACGCCGCCGCGCCTGATGTCGGCGATGAGGTCGATCAGGGCGTGGCACTCGCGCTCGGTCAGACCGCCGGCGACTTCGTCGAGCAGGAGTACGCGCGGACTTGTGGCAAGCGCACGGGCGAGTTCGAGCCGCTTGCGGTCGATCAGCGTAAGGCTGCCGGACCGACGGTTGGCCTTGTCGGCGAGCCCGCAACGTTCGAGGATATCCATGCAGCCGTCGTACACGTCGCGCTCGCGGTGCCCGGCGCCGAAGGCGGCGGCAACGACGAGATTTTCGAATACGCTCATGCCGGCGAAGGGCAAGGGTATCTGGAACGAGCGGCCGATACCCATGGTGCAGCGCTGCGCGGGAGAAGCCTGGGTGATGTCGCGGCCTGCATAAAGCACGCGGCCGGTATCCGGCGCCACGGTGCCGCTGACGATGCCGAACAGCGTGGTCTTGCCGGCGCCATTCGGCCCGATGATGCCGAGCGACTCGCCTTCCGCGAGCGTCAGGTCGATCTCTTCCGCGACGATGATCGCTCCGAAGCGCTTGGAGACCTTATCCAACGCCAGGATCGGTGCATTCATCGCCATCACGCCGCGGCATATCGGTCAGGCAACACTGCGGGTCCCTCCCTGCCCGGGAAGGGACCGGACGAGCTAAGAGACGCTACGACAGGAGTTCAAGCTTGCCGCCAACCGGGATTTCCGGCGCCGACGCGTTCTCCGTGATCACCAGGTCGAACTCGCTGCCTTTACGCTGCCACTGGCCGGCGACGAGCGGCGTTTTGGTGACGTCCTTGACCGGCTGGCCGGTCCACTTCACCGGGCCGACCATCGAGTGATAGTCGGTCGCGACGATGGCGTCGAGAATCGCCTTCGGATCGATGCTCTTGGCGCGGTTGAGGACATCGATCGCCACCTCGAACAGCGCGTGCTGGTAGCCGATCGGCTGCGTCCACGGCCGCTTCGTCGCGTCGATGTAGGCATCGGTGAGTTCCCGCGCGTTCTGGCCGGTCAGGCCGGACTTGAACGGAAACGTCGGCGTCCACCAGATCTCGGTGGTCAGGCCGTTGCCGCGCGGGCCGAGCGAGGCGACCACGGAAGGAAACAGCAGCGCCTTGCCGATGGTCACGATCTTGGGATGGAAATTCTGCTGCGCCGCCTGCGACCAGAAGGTAGCGAAGTCCGGCGGGATCATGTTGCCGACGACGATCTCGGCGCCGGCGCTCTTGAACGCCGAAATCTGCGAGGTGAAGTCGTTGTTCATCACCTGGTAGCGGCCGGGATCGATGAGCTTGTAGCCGGCCTTGGTGAGCGCCGGCGGCAGCCCGCGTTGCGGATCGCCCCAGGCGTTGCCGTCGGCGTCATTGGGAAAAAGTCCGCCCATGATTTTGTTGGTCGGCGCTCCGTCCCAGATCGGCAGATACGAGGCGATCACGTCCTCCAGGCCCCAGAAGAAATGATAGGTCCAGGTGAAGCCTTTCTTGGGATCGCCGTTGCGGCCGAAGAAATAAGGTTGCCACGGGCAGTTCGTGGTGACGCAGGGGACCTCGTTCACCTCGGCCTGGTCGGCGACCGGGTTGGTGGTGTCGGGCGCGGACGACGCGACGATGAGATCGACCTTGTCGCGCGTGATCAGCTCGGCGGCGACTTCCGCGGCGCGCGTGCCGCTTGACTGACTGTCTTTGCTGATGATCTGCACCTGATAGGTGTTGCCGCCGCTCTGCAGCCCCGGTTTAAGGATCTTGTTCATCTGGTCGATGATGAACCCATCGCTCTCGCCGAAACCGGCGAGCGGCCCGGTCTTTGGGCTGACGTGCCCGATCTTGATCGTCTTCGACTGCGCGTTGGCGGGGATCACGCGCAGGACGGCGGGCGCCGCGAGCGCGCCGACGCCGCCCGCGATCACCGTGCGGCGGTTGATGCCGGCGCGGGCGGCGGACTGATTTGCGATGTTCGCATTGTCACTCATGGAGATCCTCCCTTTCAGAGACTCTGCATGGATTTGAGATGCTGCGTCAGCTTGGCGCGCAACGCCGCCTGTTGACCGGGGCTCCATTTGCGGAAGCCTTCGCCGGATTTGAAACCGAGCTTTCCGTCAGCCACGAGCCTTCGCAGATAGGGCGACGGCCCGGGCCGGCTGTCGATGGCCGGCAGCACGATGTCGTGGATGGCGAGCGTGAGGTCGGTGCCGACCAGGTCGGCATTCTCGAGCGGGCCGAGCACGGGGAGGCGGCGGCCGAACGAGGCCTTGATGACCGCATCGACCGTTTCGGCATCGCAGACACCATGCTCGACCAGCGCCACGGCTTCGCGCCAGAGCGCGTGCTGCAGCCGATTGCCGATGAAACCGGGCACGTCCTTTTTCACATGCGCGGGCTGCTTGCCCGCCGCTCTGTGCAGCGCCATGGTCCAATCCACCGCCTGGGGCGAGGTCCATTGCGTCTCGATCACTTCCACCAGCGGCACCAGATACGGCGGATTCCACCAATGGGTGCCGAGCGCGCGCTCGCGCCCGGCGAGGCCCTGCATGATCGAGGTAATCGGGATTACCGACGTATTGCTGGCGAGAATGGCATCGCTGCGCACATGGCGTTCGATCTCGGCAAAGAGCTTCTGCTTCAGCGGCAGATTCTCGGACACCGCCTCGACCACGTAGTCGGCGTCGCGCACCGTTTCGGCGAGCGTGGCGCACGGCCGTAGGCGGGCGACCGCGCCCCCATCTTCGCCGAGTTCGTGCAGGTTGGCGGCGATGCGTGATGGGGCGGTGTCGAGGCTAGCCGCGTCCACGTCCGTGATCGTCACCTCGTGGCCGGCGAGCGCGAAAACCTGGGCGATGCCGTGGCCCATGAGGCCGGCGCCGACGACGGCGATGCGTGCATTCGTTGGATCCTTGGCCATGCTCAGCCTGCCGTGTAGCCGCCGTCGGCGTAGAGGATATGGCCGGTGTAGAAATCGGACGCCTTCGAAGCGAGGAACAGCAGCGGACCGGCGAGGTCCGACGGCTCGCCTAGGCGCCCCTTGGGGACGCGCATCAGAAATCCCTTGCGCACTGCGGTCGCGCGTTCGTTGTCCTCGAACATCCACTGAGTCAGCGGCGAACGAAACACCGTTGGGCCGAGCGCATTGACGGTGATGCCGGTCTCTCCCCACTCGCAGCCGAGCGCCTTGGTGATGCCGTCGACCGCCGATTTCGACGCGCAATAGGCGGAGTAGCCGGCGGGATGGCCGAGAAGGCCGCGGGCCGACGACATCAGGATGACCTTGCCGCCGCCGCTCTGCTTGATCATCTGCCGGCCCGCCGCGCGCGCCATCAGCCAGGACTGCGTGACGTTGGCGTCGATGACTTCAAGAAAATCCGCTGCCGCCTGATCGACGATCTTGCCAACCTTGTTGATGCCCGAGGCGACGACGAGGATGTCGAGGCGGCCGAAGCGCTCCACCGCCGCTTTCACGATCGCCTCGCAGTTCGCTTCCGAGCTTGGGCGTTTCGCCAAGGCTTCGACCTTGCCGCCAAGCTTCTTGCAGCTCTCCGCGACCTTCTTCAGTTCGGCGGCATTGGCGGCAGCGATCACGACATTGGCGCCGGCGCCCGCAAGCACTTTCGCGGCGAGCGCGCCGAACGCCCCGGACGCTCCGGTCACGATCGCCGTCTTGCCGCTGACGTCGAACAGCGAGAGCGGGTTCTTGAGGAAGTCCTCGGACACGGCGTCTCCTCTTTGTGCCCGGCCCTGTGCCGGGCATGCACGCCTTCCGCGCCTCCTCAAGAGGTGGATGGCCGGGACCAGCCCGGCCATCCCGCCCGCGGCATCACTTCGGCGCCGACGCGATGGCGACCAGGATCGAGCACATCTCGTTGCCCCGGTTGACGATTTCGCGGTTTTCGTTCGGACCGATGAAGCAGGAATCGTTCTCCTTCAGCACGGTCTCCTTGCCGCCGGCGATCACCGTCAACTCGCCCGCAAGCACGAAGTAGACTTTTTCCGGCGGCGAAGCGTCCGGCCCGGCGCCGCCGCCGGGCAGGAAATGCGATATGCCGACGACGAGGTTCCGCGTGCCGCCGGCCTCTGCACCAAACAGGCGCAGCGGCGCGCAACCGCGGTGATTGGGGGCATCATAGGTCTTGGCCTCGGAGAAACGCTTCACCTGCATCAGAGTTTCTCTCCCTTTTCGATCCGGTAGCTGCCCTTCGGATCGACGATCGCGACCAGGCGGATGATGCAGCCGTCGCCGCGCTCCCAGTTCCAGGGGAAGAACGCAAAGGTGCAGCGCCGGCCAGTGACCTTGTCGATGTCGCCGCCGACGTTCTCGATGCCGAGAATGCCGTTCTTGAACAGGATGCGGTGCACCGGCTCCCAATCCGGGAAGTCGTTCTTCCAGTCGCGGCCGCCGGACCATTGCTTGTATTCGGCAGCAAGATGCGGATGCAGCGGCCCGTTGCGCTGCGGCCCGATGGCCGTCGCCAAGGGATGGTCGTTGGCCTGTGTGTCGTGGCCGACGACCTTCACCTGCTTTTCGACGAACCACTCGCCGGCCGAGGGGACGAAGCCGGGCGCGTAGCAGAAATAGTCCTCGCTGTCCTCGTACTTCTTGTGCCAGCCGGTATTGACGATCACCACGTCGCGCGGGCGCACCACCTTGCCCGCAGCCTTTTCCAGGTCGTCATAGGTGATCGATTCCCATTTCTTCTTTGGCAACGCGACGACAATGCCGCTGCCGAAGAAATGCGGCAGCGGCACCTCGTCGATGAACGGCGTGCCCTGCACGACATGGGCCGGCGCGTCGATGTGCGTGGTGTTGTGCATGCTGGTCGTGATGCGCTGCGACAGCACGCCCGATTTCGCCATGTAATGGATGCGCTCGATCTTGACGTCTTCGAAGTACGGCCAGTTCGGAGACTGATAGCCGAAACGATGGGAGAGGTTGTAGAAGGAGAGCCCCATGGCGTTGTTCTCGTTCTCCTCGAACGAGACGCCGCGAATCTTCTTCGCCACTCGCGCCTCCCACCTTCCTGCGGCCCGCCATCTTGCGGCGGCGTCCGGCCGCTATGTACCAGGATATGGTACAACTGTATCGAATTCCGGTAAGTGGAACAAGCCGCCACGCCGCTGTCACGCCGCGGCTGCCAGCAGGCGCCGCTCCAGGGCCTCCTTGGTTGCGCGCAGCTGCGCTGCGATGTTCCGCTGGTGCTGATAGAAGCGTTGCGCCGGCACCGGCACCGAGATGGCGATGACATTGCCGAGCGGGTCACGGGTGGCGACGCCGGCAGCGCAGATGCCCTGCGTGTGCTCCTCGCGGTCGAAGGCGACCCCGGTCTTGCGCACCGATTTCAGATCCTTGAGCAGGTCCTCGAGCCGCGTCAGCGTGCGCGGCGTGCGCTGTTCGTAGCTGGCGCCGATGAGCCGGGCGATGGCGTCGGTCTCGAGTCCGGCGAGATAGGCCTTGCCGTTGGCCGTGCAGTGCAGCGGGAAGGTTTCGCCGACCGCCGAGACCGCACGCAGCCGGTGCGAGCCGATCACCTGGTCGATGAACACGAGATGATCCTTCTTGACCACGGCGAGGTCGACCGTCTCCTTGAGTTCGTTCGACAGCTGCACCAGGAACGGCCGCGCTATCGCCACGAAATCGGTGCGCGCCGAGGCGGCGAGGCGCAGGATGGTCGGCCCAAGCCGCACCCGGCCGTTGGGCGACGCCGCGATCAGAAATTTCTCCGCCGCGAGCGCGGCCACGATGCGCTGCACCGTCGAGCGCGCAAGATTCACGCGCTGCGCGATCTGCCCGAGACTCAAGCCGTCCGCCTCGTCCTCGAGCGCATGCAGGATCGCCGCGGCCCGCGCAATCACCTGCACCTGGGTCTTGTCGTTCAAACTTTGTCCGCCAACCGCCTGCATGCGCTGTCCCGCCGTTTGCTCCGCGATCTTGCTGCCTGGTTTACGGTTTGATACAGGATCGCCGCGATGCGGTACAGAAGGACGCGCCATCAAAGCCGCCGCCAACGAAGCCGGCGCATCGCCCGGAGCTGATATGATCAGCAAGATCGCGCTCGAAGAGCACTTCCTGTGTCCCGGGTTCGAGGATTACTGGCGCGCCACGACCGGTAGCATTGATCCCGCGGTCGCCAGCAGCCTGTTCGCGCGCTTGACGGACTTCGGCGAGACGCGCCTGGAGGCGATGGATCGCGCCGGGATTGCGCGCGCCGTCCTGTCCATCGCCGGACCGGGCGTGCAGAGCGAGCGCGATGTGGCGGTCGCGAGTCGGCGGGCGCACGAGGCCAACGATTTCCTAGCGCGCGAGGTCGAGAAGCGTCCCGACCGCTATTCCGGCTTCGCGCATCTTGCCATGCAGGACCCGCAGGCTGCAGCGGATGAGCTGGAGCGCTGCCTGCGCGAGCTGAAGTTTTGCGGGGCGACGGTCAACGGCCACACCAACGGCCAGTATCTCGATCACCGGGCGCTGCACCCGTTCTGGGAACGGGCCGAGGCGCTGCAGGCGACGATCTACATTCATCCGGCGGACCCGATCACGCCCTCGCCGGCGCTCGACGGCCATGACGGCCTGCGGCGCGCCACTTGGGAATGGGGCTTTGAGACCGGCTCGCATGCCTTGCGCCTGGTCTTTGGCGGCGTGTTCGATCGCTTCCCGCGGGCGCGGATCGCCCTCGGCCATCTGGGCGAGACGCTCCCTTACCTGCTGTGGCGTTTCGACAGCCGCGCCAAGCTCTACCGCGTCGCCCTCGAGAAGCGGCCGTCGGACTACATCAGGCAGAATATCGTGGTGACGACGTCCGGAATGTGCTCGCCCGAGCCGCTGAACTGCGCGCTCGCCGCACTTGGAACCGACCACGTGATGTTCGCCGCCGACTACCCGTTCGAGTCGGCGCAGGAAGCGGGGCAGTTCCTTGACGAAGTACCGCTCGCGCACGA
>Ga0210408_10000814_pt1 | contig 35360 bp, 24 predicted proteins | sample IncBWH4MmetaG_FD_155471 | JGI IMG/M metagenome (GOLD analysis project Ga0210408, IMG submission 155471) | Forest soil microbial communities from Barre Woods Harvard Forest LTER site, Petersham, Massachusetts, United States - Inc-BW-H-4-M | ecosystem: Environmental > Terrestrial > Soil >... | reverse complement strand
GTCGTGTAATCAATCTCGAGTTGATACGTTCCGGTCTTTGCAACTGTAACAGCGGGAAATGTAACGGCGTTCTGGCTGCCATTACCGTAGGCACCGACGTAGGCCCCACCCGAGCAGAAGCTGCAGCCGCCGACGTTTGCCGTCCCACTGAGTTGTGCCGCCTCCGCCTCGTAGGTCGTGAAATCCGGAGCGACCGCACTGCCGTCACCAGAGATGACGATGCGATCGAGATCCGACGCGTAGGTTCCAGGATTGCCGAAAGTGATCGTATTGTTACCCGCAAGCAGGGTGACCGGCACGGTGGTGGCTTGGGGCAGGTTAAAGCTGCCTCCGCCCATGTTCAGCGTCGCCGGGTGGGTTCCGTTCACAACGTATACCAGGGCCCGCGGTCCTTGTGTCATCGCGTCAACTTCCATGCGGTAGGTTCCAGCATTCTTTACGTAGACATTGAAGGTCGCGGTGTTGGAGCTGGGCGACGCCCCAAGGTAGCTCAGCTTCGCTCCACCGGAACAGGCGGAGCAGGACGAGACAAACGTAGCGCCGGTGAGCGTTGCCGTCTCTGCTTCATAGACCTGACCAGCGGGCGCCGTAACCGAGCCTAAGGGCCTGACCTTCAACAAGCGCGAACCGTGGCCAACCAGGGTCGTGGTAAAGGCCGTGGGCGATGGGCCGAGATTAGTACGCTTCCACACATCGCGAACTGCCAAGGCGTGGCGGAGACCGAGATCGCTCCAGGGAACAGTGATCTTGCTAGACAGACCGTTCAGGTTGTAGATGGCAACATAGATACTGCCGTCCGCTTGCTTCGACATCCACACCGGCTGCGGGCCGCCAGTCACCTGCACGGCGGGGACACCGGACTGATCGACGGCGATGAGTTCGTCGTTCATGAAGGCCGACTTGGCGAAATCGTCGAGCTTGGTGAGGTCTCCACCGAGATACATAGGGGAGTTCGCCATGGCCCAAATGGTAATCGCAGTCTGCTTCTCTACGTCAGAGAGGCCATCGAGCGTGCCATCACCGACGTCGAGCGTGTCCATATCATTCCATCCAAGAGTGGTGCTGGTTTCATGCTCCCAGCCCACGTCGTCGTACTCGCGTAGCACGATACGCGGCCAGTTGGTCAGGGTGCCACAGCGGCCTTCGCACTCGACATCGTCGTCAATGCGGCGCGCGTTCGACCACTCTTGCCAAACGGAGGCATAGTCCTGCGCGAGCTGCCAGGAAACTGTAAGCCAGATAGGGCGGCCCGTTTTAGCAATGGCCTTCGACCATGCCTCAACGTCGGCCCGGTTATCGATGGAGAGATCGTTTGAGTAAGAGCCCGGCGTAACAGCATCGAGCTTGATGAAATCGAAGCCCCAGGACGAGAAGAGCGCGACGACCGAGTCAATGTACTCCTGCGCTCCTGGCTTGGTGAAGTCGATCTTGTCATGGTAGGGATAGGGCGGGTTGGCGGCGAAAGCATTGCCCTTGGCAAGCGGTATCACGACAATATCCTGCGTGTGATACGGCGTACCGAGGATGGGATAGTTGCCGTCAACAGCCGGCTGCTCAATACCGGGGATCCAATAGATACCCGCCTTTTGCCCATTGGCATGGATATGGTCCACCATTGCCTTGATATCAGGGAACGTCGTGCTATTCGGAATGGGTCGCCCGTTCTGGTCGAAGCTGCCCTGCCAGCCAGAATCGAGATTGATATAGACGAAGCCGTGTTCCTCTAAGCTCGAGGCTTTGAGTGCGTCGGACTGCGTGATCATGTTTGCTTGCGTCAGGAAATCCCCTTGGATGGTTTGTTGGCTGAAACTGCTCCAGCCGAGATAGGGTTTCTGGCCGGCGTTATTGATCTGTGCGTCGCAGGGCAAGAAAGAGACAACCACGGCAACGACGGTGAGAAGAGAGAGAGAGATCGGTCTCATAGATCACATCCTCGGTGGCAAGTAAGGGGTTGCGGGCTCAACAGACAGGGGGAAACCCGTCCGATAAAATGGTGGCGTGTACGTACACGTTATTGTAGGATGTAACGTGTACGTACACGTCTTGTCAAGATCTTTTTTCTCGGGCTTGGGCTTGGGCTCCTCGGCCCGGCGAACCTGTGGCCTATGCTGACACCACGGCCCATCTTGATTGCATAGATCCTGATGGAACTGCCCGAAAGCCGATGTCATGGCCGATGCAGAAAGGACTGCGCTTAAATGAGAACCAGCCGTAGAAAGTTTCTTCAAACCTCGGCTCTGGCATCCCTTGCCGCAGGACATTCGACCAGCGTTGCTTCAGACGGCCGTACCGCCGGGATCTCGACGGATGCGCATCTCAATGCGTCCGAGATTGCCCGAAGACACATGATCGTTCGTGACACACCGAGCCCTTCCTTCTTCGACGGGATGCTCCTCGGCAATGGCGACGTTGGCGTATGTGCAGTTGTGCGCCCGGATGCGCTTGCCATTCACATTGGCAAGAACGACTGCTGGGACATTCGTGTGAGCGAGGACGTTGCGGACCACGTGCTCCCGTTTCGTGAGGTACTTCAACTTTGGCAACGCGCTAGCGATGACGCCAAAAAGATGGGAAGGCCAGACATGCTGTATCTGGAGACCAGGGTTTCCTTTTTTCGCGAGTATTCCGAAAAGGTGGGAAGTTCCTACGACGGGAAAAAGTGGCCTCGCCCCTGGCCGTGTGGCACCATCTGGATCAATTGGGATCCCACATGGCTCGCGCCAAGCCAACACACTCTCGACCTTGCTACTGGCTTATTCACCCTGACATTAAGATCCAGGAATGTCCCGAATGTCGAAAATGAGAACAGTCGAGTTCAGCTATTCGTCTTCGTCGACTGGGAAACCGGACTCATTTCCGCCTCCACCGACAAAGCCTTGCCACTCCGATCAATTGTGTATTCGCCTGAGATTGACGGTTTTCATGCTGGACCTTTCGAGTCCGGTAAGCGCAAAGAAGCATCCGAACTCCTGCCGGCTCCCGAGACATCTGCAAACGTCTCTCCTGACTTTGCCGAGTTCTCTTCGTTTCAATATTTTCCTGCTTTAGGTCCGACGAGCGACGGCCAGCCGCCTCTATCTACCGACAAAGACCGCAATTTTTCGTTATTTGCTCGCCTCTCAGGGCGCTGGTCTGTCGAACCGGCAGACCCTAGTCCAGAAGTGCAGCTAAAATCCGACGCGCAGCAACTTCTCCGCCTTGACGCTATTGTGGCTACCCCTCGCGATTCTCTTCTGCGCCGGATGCTTGAGCAACACACCACAAGTCCCGACGGCCAAAACTGGATCTCCATTCCGCAAACCCATGTTTATTCTGCGCAAGACCTCGATACAAGAACCTTTGCACGTCTCCAGGTGGCAGAACTCACGAAATCGGAACCGCGAACTGTCCAGCACAACTCTGAATCGAAGTGGAATGAATTCTGGTCCCATTCTGCTGTTGAGTTTAGCGATCATGAACTAGAGCGCATCTGGTACGAGAATCAATATTTCCTGGCTTGCTGCTTGCAACCGAATAAAGTGGCGCCAGGCTTATTTGCAAACTGGTCGGCGGGAGATATCGGAACCTCGTGGCACGGCGACTATCATGCGGACTACAACTGCGAACAGGTGTATTGGGGTGTATTTTCCAGTAACCACGTCGAGCAACACTTACCCTTCGTAGAACTCTGTGAGAACCTCCTTCCCATAGCAACGCAATTCGCGGCAGAGCACTTCGAACTTCCAGGCGCTTGTTTTCCGGTGTCCTCTTATCCAGCACCAAGCCAGATCGTAGCTTATCCGGTACCGCCGTGGGCTTATCAGTTTGCAATGACCCCGTGGATGGTACAGAGTTTATGGTGGCACTATCTCTATACACAAGATAAACAATATCTCCACCGCGTATACCCACTTCTTAGAGCGGCCGCGCGATTCATCGCCGCCTACGTGACGAGAAACGATGACAAGAAATACCATTTCAGTCCAACGGTGTCCTCAGAGAACTGGGGATTTACGGTCGACCAACACCTCAACCAAGACTCCATTCTTGATCTTGCCCTGACGACATTCCTTCTCAACGCCGTTGTAGAGGCTTCCGTTGTCCTCGCTGTTGACGAGCGTGAGCGCGCTCGCTGGAAAGACATCCGTGAGAACATGGCGCCTTACCCTAGCGCATCCGGACCTTATGGCGAAGTTTGGATAGACATCAAAAATGCACCAGTTGGACATATTTACAATGTTCCTGTAACTCTGGCCCCTGTGTTCCCGGGGGAGCAAGTCGGCATTGGATTAAACACTCATTATTGGGACATTGCGAAACGGACGGCCCACACGATTAGCCTGGAGGGTGGAAATGATCTGGTCTATCAGCCGTTGATCCGCGCCCGCCTTGGAATGCTGGATCTTGAGTGGTTCAAACAGGAAGTGCGTTATTGCAGGCTACCTAACGGAGTGGCGAATGATCGCGTCCGACAATCGGGAGGGCGCTATGCTCAGTCTGTTGATTTCGATTTTATGATGCACATGGGTTTTTGGTGTGAGAACTTCTCGTTGCCGGCCGTCCTAAACGACTGCATGATACAAAGCTACGCAGGTTCTATCCGGGTTTTCCCTAATACTCACAATCTAGGACCAGCGCGCTTTGAGAATCTTCGCGCTGTAGGCGCATTCCTCGTAAGCGCCACCTTTGATGGCGATAAAGTGACGCATTTGTCCTTGTACAGCGAAAAGGGGACGAAAGCGAAGCTAGTATCGCCATGGGCCGGCAAGGGGCTGCGCGTACTTCGTTCAAGCGATCGTGAACAGGTGCAGGTGGCCCCTGAGTATGGCGAGGTATGTTTTGACACTCAGGCAAACGAAACATATCTCGTTACTCCTGCGTAGCGGTTTTTTCGTTTGCCGATTCCTTGCAACTCTGTGAAGAGGAATGGCGGGGAGGACAGGGACTCGAACCCGCGGCCTCCTGCGTGACAGGCGTTCTAACCTGCTGAACTACGCCCCCGCATAATACAGATTGTCTGATTCCTTCCGGTTTCCTCCGACGCCCTCTCGTTCCCTGCCGTACCATCTCGCCCTGCCGCCCCCAGACGCTCGTTCCCTGCTACACCATCTGGCTGTGCCGTGACAGGCGACAAGGAAATGCAGTTGATTGATATCACACGGTGCCATTCCCCATAAGCGCTAACTTAAGAGATAGTTCCGGTTTGCTCGTGATAGAAGGGTCGATTTTATGGACGATGAGCTGGTGCCCATGCGTGGTACCCTCTGAGTCTCGTTTGGGGAATTCGTCACGAGCTTCCAGCGGCGAGAGGTGACGGAGCGAGATATGACTTTTATTACCCGGAGACATTTCGCTCGGCAAATGGCGTGTGCCGCCGCACTCTGCGGACGCCCGCTTTGGGCAATAGGTCGATCGCACCGGCGTTTCGTGGATGAACAGAATGGTGCTCCGCGCGATGTGCAGGCGATCCGCAAGCTGGCTTCCCAAATTGTCGGTCAAGTAATCACGCCCGAAGCCGCCGATTACGACGCGGCGCGCTCAATCTTCAACCGCGCGTTCGATCGGCGTCCCGCGGTGATCGTGCGCTGCGGTAGCCCCTCTGATGTCGCGCGCGCGCTCGATTTTGCTCAGGTCCAGCATTTGCCACTGGCGGTGCGTGCCGGAGGCCACAGCCGGCTCGGGTTCGGGATGTGCGATGCCGGTGTCGTCATCGACCTCTCCGCGATGAAACGAATCGAAGTAAACATTAACAAACGAGCGGCCAGCGCAGAGGCTGGCGCTCTTGTGCGTGACCTCGACACTGCTACCCAGCACTTCGGGCTAGCAACAACCTCAGGCGGCTGCCCCACTGTGGGAATTGCTGGCTTTACGCTCGGAGGGGGAGAAGGTCGTTTGATGGAGAAGTACGGCGCCGCATGCGACAACCTGCTACTTGCACAAGTGGTGACCGTGGACGGGAGACAGGTCGAAGCCAGCCCGAAGTCCAATCCAGATCTTTTTTGGGCCATTCGTGGGGGAGGCGGCAACTTTGGTGTGGTCACGGCACTGGAGTACCAGCTCCATCCCCTCGACCAGGTTTTGTCGGGAGCCCTCACGTATCCGCCCGGACGCATTCCAGATCTCCTGCAGGCTTTTGTCAAGTTTCTTGCTGGGGCCCCGGATGAAATGGACGCGTTTGCCCAGCTGTCGCCATCCGAACAGGGCCGAAGACTCAAAGTCGATGTCTGCTATTGCGGTGATCCCCGAATGGGAAATGACTTGCTCCAGCCGCTGCGCGCTTTCAAGCCGCAGGATGACGGCGTCAAGATCATGTCCTACCTGGAAGCTCAGGCGGCAGGTGGATTTCTTGCAGCGCCGGTTGCGCACTTTCAAACAAATCTCTTTCTTCGAGAACTCAGCGGAGCTGCGATTGCGGCAATTAAAGCGGCGATCGACGACGCACCAGCCACATGCAAGGTGATCGTTGTGCCGTTGCGTGGGGCTGTTAGCCGTGTAGGTATGACCGATACCGCATTTGCTCTCCGGGAGCCGGGTTATGAAATAGACATGGCGGGTGTTTGGAACACTCCCGCAGTGAAGGCGGAAGTGGTTCGATGGGTCCAGGCTACACGCGATAATTTACAGCCCTTTGCGCATGGAGTGTACGTCAACCAGTTGGGCGATACGAGTGACCAACTGGTACGCTCGGGCTATGGGCCGAACTATGCTCGCCTTGTGGAGATCAAGAAGAAGTACGACCCAAACAACGTGCTACGACTCAACCAAAACATCAAGCCCCATGGCACCTCGAACACGTAACAACCTGCGCTCGCGTTGTCGGCCGAATCGTCGACGACTCCTGCGTTACCGCTCAGAAGTCGGCCGGAAGGGTTAACTTCTAAAGCTTGCGGCTTAAGAAGTACTTCCGGTTGGCTCGTTATTATTCCAGTATGCGATTGACGGAAGAGTCTCTCCCCTAAGCACACCGCCAGAGAGCTACGAACTTTGCTGTGGCTGCCGGCAAAAGACATGTCTATAGTTGCCGCATGGCGACCACCGATCTCAGCATGCAATCAGCTGAATATTCGTCGAGCAATCCGGCCGCCGGATCTCCTGGCCGCTTGCTTTGCCTCGACATCTACCGCGGTCTGATGGTCGCCGGCATGATCATCGTCGACAATCCCGGTAGCGATGAACACGCCTATTGGCCTATCATGCACGCCAAGTGGAACGGCTGGACTCCAGCTGATTTCATCTTCCCTTCTTTTCTTTTCCTCGTTGGAATGTCCGTCGTCTATTCGACTGCCGCTCGAAGACAACGCGCTCAATCCAACCGTCAGATTCTTTGGCACGCATTCAAACGAAGCCTGATCCTCATCGCCATCGGACTTCTGGTAAACGGCTCACCTCTTTACGGGCTCGATCTGCGTACATGGCGATTCGAGGGTGTCACCCAGCGGATCGCAATTTGCTACTTCTTTGCACTGATGCTGGAATTGTGGGCTGGACGGCGCCGCCAAGTGCTCGCGTTCGTCGGATGTCTCATCGGCTATTGGGCTCTCCTGCGCTTCGTGCCGGTACCCGGCGCCGGCATCCCCGTCCGCGACATTCCTTTCCTCGACCAGGTGCAGAATCTTCCTGCCTGGCTCGACCGTAAACTCTTTGCTGGCCATCTCTACGACGGCACGAGTGACCCGGAGGGAATTCTTCACACGATTCCTGCAATCGCAACGGCACTCATCGGAGTCGTGACCGGGCACTGGCTTAAATCAAACCGAACGGCTGCGCAGCTTATTGGCGGGATGGCCTTCTTTGGAATTCTGGGAGTGCTTGGTGGCGAACTCTGGAACGGCTGGTTTCCGATCAACAAACACATGTGGACCAGTTCCTTCGTCCTGTTCAGCGGCGGCTTCTGCCTCCTCTTTCTTTCGCTACTGTATTGGGCGACCGAGGTGAGGCGCTGGCGTGGGAGATGGACCATGCCGATCCTCGTATTCGGCATGAACGCCATCGCGGGCTTCGTGGCCGACTCCCTGATTTACGGGCCCGGCTATACCTTTACCGTGACAACCGAAAGCGGCACAAAAATGAATTGGCACGAAGCCGCCCAGGCGCATCTCGAAGCGGTGGGACTGAGCGTCGCCAACGCTTCGTTGGTCTATTCGCTAGGCGCGCTGCTGATCTGCTGGATCATGCTGTGGTTCTTGTGGCGCAAGAAAATCTTTCTCAAAGTCTAGGTCGAGGAGCTCAGAAAGCGTTGGCTCGGAACCCTGAAGTCAAAACGCGCGCCCCTCGTCTTCATCTATCTTTGGATCGTGATTAGGTTCGGTAGCAGTGGTAAGTCCGTGGAAGCGTCAATTATCAATGGCTGAGGTGCTCATGGATTCCTCCAATCAATCTTCGCCACGCTTCTAACCTGAAGTCGGCGACGTTTTCGCCGCCTTCGCAGTTGCCCAAAGCGACCCTGGATTAACCCGATTTGGGTGCAAGGCCAGCATCTTCTCGTAAAGGCCCATGACCGTTGCTGTACCAGCGTCAGCAACGTTAAAGTCACGAATGTAACGTCGGGTTTCCTCGATATGAAGAGGAGAGCTATCGGGTTCAAGCACACCGTGGCCGGCTACTACGGCTCGCGGATGCAGGGCCTCGACTTTGTCCAGCGCGCGTAGCCACTCGCCCCTAGCCTTTCCATCACACTCGGCGAGGTAGAGGTGCGTGTTGTTGTAAACAGCATCTCCCGACACAATCAGGCCGATAGAAGGCACATGTAGCGCAGTGGTATGCACCGTGTCGGTGTGGCCAAGTTCTACTACCTTCAGTTCTTCTCCTTCAAGGTCGAGGGTATCGCCTTCGAGGACCTCCGGCGCTACCAAAGGTGAGGGAACCAGTCCAGGAAATCGCGGCTCCCAGAAGGATTTGATGAAGTCCGGACTTATCTGCTTTTGCATGGACGCGATAGAGGAAGCTGTGGCAAACGCTCTTGCGCCAGGAAACCTGTCGAGCGCGAGCTTCAGCCCGAAGAAATGGTCGCCATGGGCGTGCGTGATGTAAATGGTCGTGAGATTCTTGCCGCTGTCGACGATCCAATCCAGCAATTCCTTTGAATGTTGGATGGACAAAAAGGTATCGACCAGGACGGCATCGCGTTCGCCATAAATGAGCGTGACCGTGTTGGTAACCCATGCGAGATCTTCCTTTCCCGGAGGAAGGCCTTGGGTAGAGCTGCCACGTTTCTTGGTCAGGAGTTTCCAACTGAGCTTTGGCATATTGCCCTTTACCTTTGATCACCGTTCTGCCAACTCGCTCAACCAATCCGTTTCATAAGGGCTTTCGTCCTCCCGTCTGCTTACGTGGAACACTCATTGGGGCTGTTGGGCCACGCGGAGTTCAACGCTTCTGGTACGGGTGAAAGATGTAGTCCTTCGCCTTCACGGCCGTATGACACGCGTGTCCGCAGTCTGAGAGGCTTTTGGGATCGGGGGTGAACTTGTCCGATGCGGCATCGTAGTTGAACACCGCGTATCCCCACCCGGCGCTTTTGGGAAATCTCTTGCTGTCCTTTTCGATGACGAAAGCCTCACTAAAGACGTCTGGCACATCCACGACGAAGGGCGCCTCCGTGCTCTTCTTCGGCTTCCACTGGAGTTTCACGATCATGGAGCCATCCGGAAAAGGCTGGCCGTTGCCGGGAATGCCGGCCTGGTACGCCTTGATCATGGTTGGATTGGCGACGATCACCTTGAGCCTTTCGTCCGTCCGGGCGGAAGAGACCACCGACCAGTCTTCGTATCCCCTGAAGTCGGAGAACGCGATTCCGCCCGGCGATTTCAGTGAGTATTTATCCTGCGCGTAAAGGGCAGTGACGACGAGCACAAGGAGTGCCGTTGTCGCTGTCGTAGTTAACTTGGTTTTGCGATTCATGGCCGATCCTTTCTTAACCAGCATCGATGGCTATGGAACTACGGTTGATTTCGGCGCGGCCACTGTTCCTGCCACAACCCCTAGCGTCTTGGCTTGATTACTGTTCGACCAACTCACCCAGCATGCGGTCCAGGTCCATTTCCGCGTTTCGTGTTTGGAAGCCACGATTCATCGCCGCCTTCGTCCGACGTTGGCTTTCAGGCGTACGCGCACAGTCGAGGAAGAGATCCGAATCACGACGGAAGTCTTCCGCTGAAGCGAGGGCGATCCCATTGACTCGATCTTTGATCACGGCACGGCCGAAGGGTGGAAAGCTGGCTATGCGATGGGCGAGCGACTTGACGAAATCGCCGAGCGCTGCCGCCGGTAACGCCCGATTGATCCAGCCGTAGCGCTCCGCCAGTTCCGCATTGTAATCCTGTGCGCTTAACAAAACCTCGAGGGCCCGGCCACGTCCCATGAGGCGCGTGAGGTGCTGGATGGCCCCTGCCCCTTGAATCAGGCCGAACGCTAGTTCCAGTTGACCAAAGATTGCTGACTCCCGCGCGGCGAAACGCATGTCACAGGCCAGCACAAATTCGCTGCCCGCGCCGCGTACGCGACCTTCGATTTGCGCAATCGTCGTCAGCCGGCTTGCGCTCAGATGCCGAAATAGCATGGCGAGAGATGGTTCGCCAGTCAGCCGTGCCGCCGCTTCCCGGTACTCGCTGATCCGCGTCACGTCAACATGGGCGATGAAGTAGTCAGGATCGGCGCTCTTGAACACCACGACTTGAACTGTATTGTCGGCCTCAGCTTGCTCAACGAGAGAGACCAGGTCGCGGACCAGTTCCGGACCAAGCAGATTCATTGGAGGCGAAGCAATTTCTGCGAACAAAACGCCACCTTCCTTGCGCACGGAAATCGTCTCGAGAACGACTTGCTCCGTTCCGCTCTCGCCATTCAATTTCTTGAGCACGTTCACCTCCCTGTCCAAAATCGCTTCTGGGGCCCTAGTTGCCTTCGGCCGCCAAAATCAAGCACTCCCGAAGCGGCAAAATCTCAGCGACGCTGCGAGCGGCAGCATGAGAGTACTGGACTGTTTGTTCAGGATCTTGAATTGTACTATCGCGCTGCGATCGTTTCATTCAGCTCGTCTTGCGCTTGCATGTAGTCGAGCTGCGACTGCAGTAGGAGCGTTTGCGCTTCTAGTTCCTGTGCCGCAGCAAACTCTGCCCGCGTCATGACTTTCTTGATGGCACCCGCCTTCATTTTCTACAGATTCCTCCCTCGATCTCTGGATTCTCTGCGCAGGTTGCGGAAATCTTGCCGAAGCCGTGCGATAGCGTTGTGTCAAAAATAAGCCGTTTCGCGATAGATGAGACTTCCGTAATATTGCTATGTTTCAGACACGGTCGGCCGGGTCGAGCAACAGCGTTCTACGTGAACGATATTCCAGATGGCATCAAATCTGCTGCCCCTCGATGGAAGCGCAGGCCGAGGAGGTTAAATGCGGCGGCTGCACAACAAAGTGGCGATTGTGACAGGGGGTGGAGCGGGAATTGGTGAAGCTATTGCCACGCGCTTCGCCCAGGAGGGCGCTCGCGTCGTGGTCTGCGAGCTTAGCCGCACGCGTGGGGAATCAGCGGTTGAGGCGATCCGAAAGCTCGGAGGCGAGGCTATGTTTGTCGAGACCGATGTCTCGTCGGAATCCCAGGTCAAAGGGATGGTCCAAATGACCCTAAGCAGTTTTGGGCGTGTCGACATACTCGTTAACAATGCAGCTGTACTGATGTCCTATGGTCAAGTTCGAGCTCACGAGATGTCGAATGAAGAATGGGACCGCACGATAGACGTCAACCTGCGCGGGTACTGGTTGTGCTCAAAGTATGTGATTCCTTCCATGCTGTCGCGAAAGTCAGGGACCGTCCTGTTTATAGCGTCGCGAACCGGGCTGCGAGGGTTCGCTGGATTCGCGGCCTACAGCGCGAGTAAGGGAGGGGCGCTGGCGCTGATGCGCTCGATGGCAGCCGAATACGCCCCTGACGGAATCCGCATTAATGCCATCGTCCCTGGAACGATGGATACGCCGATGAACGCACAGGAATTTTCCGAACCCGGAGCACGCGACAAATATGTATCCAGAATTCCGGCTCGCCGGCTCGGAGTTGCTGCTGATATTGCAGGAATGGCTACATTCCTGTCGACCGACGAGGCCAGCTTCTGTATCGGTGGTCTGTACTTCGCAGATGGTGGCGCTGACCTCGGCTAATTTGCCTGCGGGAACGAATCGCCTGAATGGAACTAGTCGGGAGTAAACACCTCACCTGACCATCGCACTCAACTGGCCCTGGATTTGTTCGAGTGTGAATTCAATGTCCTCGTCCGTATGGGCGAACGATATGGAGCACTGCTTGGTCGGCACGGGGAAGAAATATACGCCGCGGCCGATCAAGGCGAGGCGCAATTTCTGGTCCACGGCAAAATCGTGATGGGCGGCCAAGTCATGCCAATCCTTCGGACAATGGTCCATAAAATAGACGCAGAAAGCAGAGCCTTGCCGCGCAACGACCGCCTCAAAGCCTAGTGCCGCAAGGATTTCTTCCAGTCGGTCCTGCATGTTCTGCCCCAGCCGTTCGACATGCCGATAGACCTCGCCGTCATTCATTAAGAGGCGTTCGATAGTGGCGATCGCGGCCGCGGTCGGAACCGGGTGTGCGTTGTACGTGCCAGCCAACAGTACTCGTTTCGAAGCGTCAGGGTGGACGAACAAATCCATCAGTTCCCTTTTGCCTGCAAGCACGGCGATCGGGTACCCGTTGGCGATGGCCTTGCCAAACACGACCAAGTCAGGCGTGACGCCGGCAATTTTTGCGTACCCGCCAATGTCATGGCGGAAGCCGGTCTTGACCTCATCCAGGATGAGGACGAAGTTGTACTCATCGGCCAGCTTACGCAACCCTTCCAAATAGCCTTTATCGGGTTTGATGATCCCAACATTTTGCAGAATGGGTTCTGCGATGAGGGCTGCGATCGGATGCTTCTGGCAGACGTATTCCACTGACGGAAGATCGTTGAAGTTTACAGGGTGTACCAGTTGGCGATGCTGGAGCGGAATACCAGCGCTGATAGGAACGAAAGGATACTCGCCCGGAGAAACCCGAGGTCCAAGGACATCGAGCGGTGTCATCAGATTGCACGCAACGTCGTTGTGCCACCCGTTGTAGCCGCCTTGCATAACGACGATATGGTCCTTTTGAGTGGCTGCGCGAGCCAAGCGGATCGCCTGGCAGGTAGCCTCACTACCGGTGTTCAAGAATTGAACCGATTCTGCTGAAGGCACATGCCGGCATAAGAGCTCGGCAAGCTGTCCCTCCAGTTCGGTTGTGCCGGAACCATACAGACTAGCTCCTTTCCGCAGCACAGACATGACGGCGTCGGTCACATAGGGATCGTTGTGTCCGAGGAAGTGCGGAGCGAACGCGGCATGATAGTCAACGTATCGATTTCCATCCAGATCCCAAATATGCGCGCCTTCCCCCTTGGTAAACACGATCTCCGGCTGCACAGCGCGGTTCAACGAAGCGACCCCGCCTGGTATGAAGCGTCGGTTGTGACGGACCACTTCCGCGGATTTTGGGCAAACCGGCGACTCCCCCGTGCTCCTGTCGGCGGACTTAGGAGGAATCGATGAATTGGCCGCAGCGGCCGGTCCGTCGGTCAGTTTGCTGCTTCTCTGTGTGGTCATGACACAACCTCTATGCGAAAGTCTGATGCGCCTCTGCCGTGGTGGCGGCTTGAAGCCCATCCCGCAATGGCAGCCAGCAGGATGGCGACCGTGACCGACATCATCGGAATCGTGAAATCACCCGCAGAGTTCGTTATCCGGCCGACTGCCCACATGGCGAAGGCCCCGAAGAGTGAACCAAACGCACTGAGCGTACCCGCCGCGCTCGAAACGTGGGCACTGGAAACCTCCTGGGCCAGGGTCAAGTACATGGAACTCCAGATCCCCAAGCCCATGTTGACCGCCCCCAGCGCCGCCACAGCGGCCCAAGGAGTGGCCACGAACGGCACAAGAGCGCACCCGGTTACCAGAGCGGTTGCGGTTAGAAACACGATGCGACGCGCCGTTTCAATCGAGTAATGCCGTGCCAGCCATAGCGTGCAGGCCCCGCCTCCAATGTTTCCTACGTCGAGCGCCAAGTAAATGAACGTGAGCATAGCGCCCAATTTCGCCCCGGGCACGAGATGTCGAGCCTGGACGAAATAAGTGGGTAGCCAGTTCATGGTGAAATAGAAGGATGGATTCACGGTTATGGAAACGACAAATACCCACCAGAACCTCGGGCTGCGCGCAAAATCACGATAGACATTCAGCAATCCCTTGAATCGCCCGCCCTCTTCCTGGGCAGGAATCCATACGAAAGAAAGGTCTCGCGCTCGAGTGACGTACAACCAGATCGGTGCCCAGAGGAGACCGATCGCGCCCAGGCAGAAAAACACGGATCTCCATCCAAATGCCCCCAGCAGCACGAATATGGCGGCCGGGGCAATCAGGGCACCCACGGCCGCACCACTCTCGAAGATCCCACAGCCCAGGGTTCTCTCCTCCGGTGGAAGTGTGCGCTCCAGCACGCGTACGCCCGCAGGCCAGTTGGCAGCTTCGCTCACCCCAAGCAAAAAACGGAACGCCAGCAAGCTAGTGAAACCAACGGCCAGTCCGGTGAAGCCCGAGACCAGCGACCATGCCGTCACAGCGATTGCAAAACACCAGCGCAGGTTGAACCGATCCAGTATGGGTCCGACCACGAATTGAAATAACGTGTAGGAGTAGTAGAAAACCGCGAACAGCCACCCCAGGTGTTCGTTGTTCAGGCCCATCTGGTGTTGCAGGGTGGGCGCAAGAATACTGATGGTCTGACGGTCCAGGTAATTCAGAATGGTGGAGAACAGCATGGTTACGACAAGCGTTGCCTTGATCCGGAAGCTGAGGCTCGTCAAAGGTTTCCCTCACAATCACGAAGTCGGTCGTTGAGGAAGCGCAACTCAAGATCCCGCAATGCGTCACTTCCCTGCTGCAAACAGATACAGAACCGCATCCCCTGCAAAGGGCGCGGTAAATGATTGTTCTCTGGAAGAGGCGGTGACTGAACCGGTTGTCGCGACCAAATTGGTGGCGGGATTAAACCACTCAATTTGGTATGTTCCTGGAGCCAACTGCAAGGTGAACGGCCTCGTATAGGGCTGATACACCAAATACTCGGCACCCGGATTCGCCAAACAAAAACCGGTGCTTGCGAGCGACGGCTGGGGCTTGGTCTTCACCAGATTCATCCGGTTCGCATAGGTCAGAGTCGGCCCCATGGCGTCCCGAATGACATCCCAGTACGTGTCTGTTTGCGCGCCGACATCTGGATCTGCGGTTGTTCCCGTGGGATAGTTGCGATTCGGCCACTTAGTCAGATAAGGATCCATAAACGCGACGTTATTGCCGGACGTGAAGTTCTCCCACACCCAGGCGCGCTGTGCCTCCGACCCGGCCCGCTTGAACTCCACATAGCCAAACGAATGATCAGTATCATTGATGATCACCTTGTGGCCATCGGAGGGAGGCACATGGCCTCCCGGTGAGATCCAATCGGCCGGGCTGTTGTAAAGGGTCAAGTCCGAACCGCCCTGCCATTGGAAGGTCATGCCCACGGGATGTTGCTTGGGCTTCGAGGCTTCGTATTGTTTCACGTAGTGGATTACTCGGACTTGCCAGCCATCCGAATAGGGTGATCCCGCCTCGTTGGCCACTTCGTAAAGTACATTGTCGAGGTCGTTCACTGTGTCAACGACCTTGCGGATGTATGCAGCTTCAACGTCCCACGCTGCCTCGGATATTTCCGCATTGTTGGTTGGGCAGGTTCGCGGACAGTCGATTCCATTGACGTTGTTGGTGACGACCAAGGGATCGCCATCCTTCGGATTGGTATCAAACTGCCACTCGTAAGCGTTGAACAGCATGACGGATACATAGATCCCATGTTCGCCGGCGACAATCGTCCTTCCTCGCATTCGATCAAAGTACTTCTGATTCAGTTTGTTGAGGTCAAATTTCGGGCCCCCGTCATCAGCGACATCGGGACCGGTTCTCTCCCACCTCCAGGGAAGGGCGACGAAGTTTCCTTCGGAGTAATCAGGGCCTGGACCGGCATCGGGCAACTCAGCAGTCCACAGCCGCATGAAGTTGAAATTGTGATCCACCATCCATTTCATGTAGGCGTCGTAGTCAAAAGCCACCCCGGGAGGGTTCGATTGCCCTCGGTCCATCAGATTGGCCCAGGTATGCGAGCCGGTCAGGTAAATTGCCTTTCCAGAACCGTCCGTGAAGTAACGTGGGTTCGCTGGATTCGCGCGCAACGGTCCAGTAGCTTTCGAGGCGCGAACGCGTTGAAGCGGTTTCCCCGGCTCCTGGCCAAAACCAGGGACGGGTAGAGCCTCAGCCAACATCACCAGAATGTAGATGACTAAGCAGTGGAACAAACGTAGGCTCGTGTTCATGCTTCTCCCTGGTTCCCTGAGTCTGGCGGCATTATCGTTATCGACGACTTTCCGGCAGCATTCGCGGCCTGTTGATATGCATGTTGGGAAACGAGATCATGCCGCCACCGCGGATAACCCTGCCTCATCGAGTGCGTGCATAATGCGCTCTGTGAGTTCGTCAACGTAACGCGCGCTGTGAGGATCGGGCGACAGGCTCGCCTCGCGGCAGCGAGGACTCGCAATCAATCCTCGTGCCTGCAACACACGCTTCTCGCAATAAAGCCACAATTCGAAATTTTGCAGACCAAACACAATAAAGGGCAGGAGTTTCTCGTAGATGGCAAATGCTTCATCGCTTTTGTCGGCAGCGCGAAGTCGGAAGACGACATTCAAGGCATCGGCAACTGCCAACCCCGGCATCACGCCGACGATTCCCGCGGGAATCAGTTCCATCATATAAAGCCCCGCCATGCCCTCCAGGATTCTGACCCTGTCCTTGACAGCCGCCCGAATAGCAACAAGCTTTGCTGCAAGTTGCGGTTCCTCAAGCTTCAGATATTGAAGAGTGGGGCATTCGGCAGACAGTCGGGAAACGAAGTTCGGCCCGATGGAACTGCCCGTGGGATAGTAGTCTTGTACAAGCGTGGGGACACCTACGCCGTTCAAGATTGGTTCGAAGAATCGCAACAGGTCGTCATCAGTCAAAGCAAATGTACGGGGTACGGCAACGGATATCACATCGGCTCCGTTATCTACGTGTTTGCGCGCCATCTGGAGTGCGACTCGCGAAGACCCGTGATTACTTTGCGCAACTACCAGCAGCCGGCCAGCCGCTTGAGCGACTGCCACTTTCACTACATGAGTCCTTTCCTGGTCCGAGAGCTTGTAAAATTCGCTCCCGTATGCCGGAAGACAAATTCCGGAAAATCCCTTTTCCACCGCGAATTCCACCAGGCGTCGGAGTTCTTGCTCATCAATGCTCTCGTCCGCGGTGAACGGTATGGGAACAATTGGAACCGCACCGTTTAGCTCTTTCGGCTCTTCCTGCATTTGGTTCCTCGTTTTCATTCGCATGGAGTGGTTGCACCCAAGAACGCATCGATCTCCCGCGTAGATCGCGCCAGCGACATATCTTTAGGTTCGCCCAACAATCGGAGGGACAAACCGCACGGCTTCACTTGAGTCCGGCCGGAGAAAATCAAGGTCGCAGCCTTGATCCGCCTGCAGTACGTGATCGATGTATAGTCGTGGATAACCCCGTAAGTGCTCGCTTTTCCTTGGCGACCAGCGTTTAAGTCGCCCTTGTAGCTCTTGATCGGAAACTAGCAAGTCCAGACGGCGCTCCGTAGCATTGAGCCTGATCCTGTCACCGTCTTGCACCACCGCAAGTGGTCCTCCGATGGCGGATTCGGGCGCCGCATGCAGAACTACCGTGCCGTAACTCGTACCACTCATTCTTGAGTCGCTGATGCGGACCACATCTTGCACACCTTGTTTGAGCAATTTGACCGGAATTGGAATTTCTCCCCATTCCGGCATTCCGGGAACACCGCGTGGCCCCGTATTGCGCATGACCAGAACACTGTCGGTCGAGACATTCAGATCCGCGGAGTCGATCCTGGCCAACATGTCCTGATAGTCATCAAAGACGAGTGCGGTCCCCGTATGGTTCATCAGCCGCTCGCTTGCGGCCGAGGCTTTCAGGATTGCTCCAGAAGGAACGAGATTCCCTTTCAGCACGATCAACGCGCCTGACGGAAATATCGGTTTGTTCAAAGTACCAATCACGTTGCGATCGAAACACTCGGCGGTTTTGATGTGCTCCCCCAGGGCTCTTCCCGACACCGTAAGGCAATCCTGGTGGAGAAGGTCTGCCAGTTCGCGCATTACGGCCGGCAGCCCGCCGGCGCGATGCAGGTGATCCATCAGGAATCGGCCGGAGGGCTTGAGGTTGACGATCATCGGTGTCTTTTGCGAGATCTCGTCAAAAAGACTCAAGGGAAGCGAGATGCCGAGCCGCCCCGCAATTGCGATGAGGTGAATCACCGCGTTCGTTGACCCCCCGATCGCATTGAGCACACAGATCGCATTGCAAAAAGCCTGCTCGGTCAGGATTTGGCAAGGTCTCAGACTCTCACCCACCATTTCGACGATGCGCCGTCCCGCAGCCTCGGCGGCCACTCTCCGGCGCGAATGGTTCGCGGGAATGCTGCTGGTGCCTGATGGCATCATGCCCAGCGCTTCGGACATCGCCGCCATGGTTGAAGCTGTCCCCATCTCGTTGCAGGTACCGTACGAGCAGGAAATGCATTGCTCAAGCTCGCGCAGGTCTTTCTCGCGCAGGCGGCCGGCGCGGTAGTTGTCCCAGTGCTTCCACAAGTCGGTCGCAGCGCTGATCTGTTCTCCGCGCCAGTAACCCACGGCTTTGGGGCCGGCGGAGAGTTGGATTGCCGGAATGTTGCAGCTTGCTGCCGCCATCAATTGAGCGGGCGTGGTCTTGTCGCAACCTGACAAGAGCACCAGACCGTCAATAGGGTTTCCGCGGACGGTCTCTTCAATATCCATCGCCACCAAATTGCGATAGGGGAGGTCGGAGGGTTTCAGAAATTCTGCCCCCAATCCCATCGTCCCAAACTGCAGTGCCAGACCGCCGGCCTGGGCGACTCCTCGCTTGATGGGTTCGATGAGGTCCGGCAGCCCCATCTCGCAGTTATTGAATTCACTGACTGGATTGCAGATTCCGATGATGGGACGGCCGGAAGCAAATTGTGGGTCCAAGCCTAGCGTAGCCAGAGCGCTCCGATGCCTGATCCCGACCTCATCGGGGCGATCAAACCACTCATCGCTACGAAGCTTGTCGCGACCCATTACAGCTCCTTAATTCCATCGTTCCAGCGACCAGGTCGATCAACGCCGAGAACTGCTTTCGGAGGACAAACAAGAAATGCGTCCACTCAACCACGCCCGAGATAGGCTTGTTTCACCGGGAGAACGATCGCTTCCAACATATTCATGTGCGGCGGCAAGCTCGCCATCAGCGTCGCGACCTGCGCAATTTCGTCCACCTTCATCGTGGGTTCCGAAGAATAGTCAGGGATTCCGGTGACCGCCCCGGCCTCTTCCATAGAGCCCTCTACGCGAACGTTTCCGGGATGCAAGCAACAGGCGGAGATGCCCTGCTCGCGCCCCTCCAACGCGGTCACGAGCGTCAATCCCCAAAGGCCAAACTTGCTGGTGGCGTAGGGAGCGGAGTTAAACCGTGGACGCTGTGCCGAGATGCTGCCGATATTGAGGATTCGTCCGCCACCCTGAGCTTTCATAATCCGCATCGCGCAACGGGTGCAAAGGAAGGGACCTCGCAAATTGGTGGCGATTACATTGTCCCAGGTTTCAAGAGACATCTCACTCAGCGGTCCCCCATCCGTTGTACCCGCGTTGTTTACCAAGATGTCCACACGAGAAAAACGCTCCATCGCGCGGTCAAACAGGGCGCTCACCTGGGATTCGTCGGTAACGTCGGTCGGGACAGAGAGTACGGTCGCCTCTCCAGCCCCAATCTCTTCAGCCGCACTCGCTAGTTTTTTGGCGTTCCTGCCGGCAATGATGATCTTGGCGCCCTCGGCTGCGAGAGCGCGGGCAATGGCTTTTCCGATGCCGCTCCCGCCGCCGGTGACAATGGCCACCTTTGACTCGAGTTTTCCCACCCTGGTCTCCGTTCTTCCCTCTAGCCACTTCGAGCGTCGCCAAAGCCTTGCCAAGGCACTTCTAGAAAATCGCGATCGGATTGAAGAGCGATCCGGTTCCCTTCGGAAGGCGCAAGGGCGCTGCCACAACCATGAAAGTCCAGCGATTCTCTTCCTCACACACCTTGACCAGTTCCTCAAATTGAAGGCTGTCGGCGCACGCCATACCCATAGAAGCGATTTGTAGGGCATGCACTGGGTACGTCACCCCTTCTACGTTGCTCGGAACCGTCTCTCCATCTCCGTCTGGGAGGAAGACAGCAACTTTGCGCTCATGCAGCAACAGCATCGCGTTCACGTTCAGTCCGGCCTGGCCCTCACCGTCCCAATTGTTGTTCCAGGGCCCCAGCTCGAGACGCCGTCTGTGATGGCCTGTGCGGAACAGAAAGATGTCTCCTTCCTCCAGGCGTACGTCCTGAAACTTTTCTACCGCTTCAATTTCCTCCGAAGTCACGGCCTCCCCTGGCTCCAGCCACCTTACATTTCGGTACCTTGGGATATCGAGCAAAACTCCCCGTCCTGCGATCCCGTGTGCATAAGAGGTGATATCCATCAGAGTGGCGCCACGCGAAGTAACTGCCGCAGGAGACTTTCCGTTGTACAGCTTTCCCTTGTAGGCGACATGGCAGAGTGCATCGATGTGGGTTCTGCAGTCACCATGAAGTTCGCTCCCCAGAAAGTCACCCGCAAACCGGGGTTCGCCATGCTCCGGGCGAACGTCGTGGGTTTTCACCATGTAATGTACCGAAGGATGCGGGTTATCTGGCCCCGCAACGGTGTTGATTGGCAAAGAAAGCGATACCGTGCGACCAGACCGTACCAGGGCGGCACTCGCGCGCACCTGTTCGGCCGTCAGATAGTTTAGAGTGCCCCTCTCATCATCAGGCCCCCAGCGTCCCCAGTTTGAAACGCGGTGGAAAAGCTCGTCGAATTCTCCGCCTGAGACGAAGCTCGGCGTCGTTTTGGGTTGACTCATGAACTCCCTGCCACCAATCCTCAAAGAACCTTTGCGGTGCGGACCTCAGCGCCAAAATGCCTGCAGTCAATCCGCGACCCATTCTCCTTAGGTGGATTTCAAATAAAGTACAGCCGGCCCGCCGAAAGGCGTAGGAAAAGTTCTGACCCCGCCCCCTGGAACGGATTTCCATGCAGTTGTCGCTCCCGTGTTCACGTTAAACCATTCGGAAGTGAAGCTTCCCGGAGCGTCGCTCAGGTCCACCGTAAATTCCCCTCTACTTCCCTCCTGAAACACGAGGTACTCTTGACCTCGGTTTGCCAGGCAGTACTTAGTTTCAGATACCTCGGACCTAAGGTCCGGTACCATGTGCGCCAAGTCGATTTTTTGAGACCAGCTGCGCGTCTGCCCCATAGCAGTTCGCGCGGAGTCCTGCCAGGTAGGGGAAGGGCTGAGATCTTCCATCAAAAGGACGTTCAAACCTCGGCAAAAGCACTTCCATACCCAAATGCTATCTGCACAATCGTGCCCGCAAAGATGGTCAGTGTCATTGACCACGACTTTTCCCGTATAGGCCGGGGAGGGATCGAAAAGATAGTTCTCTGTTGGCCCCCCGGGATTCGGCGAGATCCAGTCTGCGGGGCTGGCATAGAGAACCGAGTTCGTGCCTGGCGCCTGCACCGTCATTCCTACCGGATGTTGCTTTGGTTTTCCAGACTCATACTCCTTCACGTAATTAATAATGTGATACTGCCACTCCGTGGAATAGGGTCCGGCTTCGTTGCAGGTCTCGTACAATACGTTGTCGAGATCGTTGACGCTGTCGATTACCTTGCGTACATAAGCCTCCTGCAAAGCCCGTACCCGCTGGCCCAGAGCAGTATCTTGCAGGGTGTTGTAGGTGAGGCCGGCGCCGACGTATCCTTTTCCGCCGTAATGTGCCGTCCTTAGCCCTTCAATGTCTTCTCCCGCCGAGGCGGCCAGATGCAGCGGCTCCTTGGGCGGCAACAGGTCCAGGGCAGGATCGGTGAAGACTCCATTCACGTTGTTCGGTCCATTAAAGGGGTGATAAGCCCACGCATCCGTGAACTCCAATTCCCAACCCTCGAACAGCATGATCGAAACATAGAATCCTCGATCGCGAGCCGCTTTGACTCGAGTCCGCATGCGGTTGAAATAATCCTCGTCGAAGCGGGTCAGGTCAAACTTGGGTTTTCCGTCACGGGCCAGACCCGGTCCACTCCGCGTCCATGGATGTGGCTGGCAGTATTTGATGGCTCCCCTGGGCTGATCCTCTCCCCATTTTGGGGCTTCCCATCTCCAAAGGCGGAAGAAGTTATGATTCCATTTCTGCAAGAGCTCCAAGTGGGCGTTGTAATCGAAGATCGGGGGCGGATCCTGGTCGACGGCCTCGATCAGCCGGACCCCGTTGTCCTGAAAGTTCCACCAGGAGTGTGACCCGGCCAGATAAATTGCCTTGCCTGTGCCGTCCGTAAAGTAGCGCGGATTGCTCTGCAGAATACGCAGCGGTCCTTTGGCCGGACTTGACGGCGCTTGGTCACCGAAACCCGGTTGTGTAGAAGATCCCGAAAGACCGCGCGCCGACGTCGAAAGAATAGCCGATACGGTCGCCCCAAATGTCAGGTAGGCGCTCTCCTGCAGAAATCTCCTGCGATGCAAAATTTCCTCCTCCTCAAGTTTTCCTGCGGTTCTATAATTCGTTCGAATCTCGGTGACCCGCTCAGCAGCTGCTTTTAATGCTCAATCTTCAGCACCTCATCCACTTCCCCTTTTCTGATTCCATAAAGGTGATCGTGAAGACCCAGCGTTTGATCGAGAAAGCGAACCCATATTTCAAGCTTGTCTCCTACCTCGATCGAAACGCTGGGATCCGTGATCTCGATGATCGTATGCTCGATGTGCAGCGCCTTCGGCCGAAGTCCGGCAGGTGCCTTGATCGACGGAAGTCCGTTTTCACCGCTCATGGCTCTGAATCCGGCGTCCACCACGATTCTTTCGCCAGGGGTCTTGCTGATTACAGTTGCCAAAATTGACAGGGTAGGTTTGAACTCGGGCGCAAACGGGACATAAGAACTGTCCATCAGCAGATACGAGCCCGCCTGAATCTCGGTGATGTCGCGGTGCTTTGCTGCGATCGAGAAGTCGCTACTGCCCCCGCAGCTCACGATCTCCACGGGAATGCGGGCGTCTTCGATCATCGTTCGGGTATCGATCAGGCGGGTGAGACCCTCGCACACAACCCGGTCCTTCTCAGGTCCGGGAGGCAGTGCTACTTGTCCCTCGTAGCCCATTAAACCGCGAAACTTTAATCCTTTGGCCAAAACCACCTTGGCGAGTGAAAGCGCCTCCTCGCCTGGCCTCACTCCGCAACGCCCCAACCTCACATCCACATCCACCAGGACGTTGAGCCCTTCTCTCGAACTGCCTGCAAGGCGCGCCATGTCCGACACGACCTTGGGATTATCCACGGCAACAATGATCGGGGCACGTCGTGCGAGGTCTACGAAATGACGGATTTTGCTTTCTCCCGCAATTTCGTTGGCCACCAGGATGTTGTCGATTCCCTGATCAACAAGGGCCTCGGCCTGATCGAGGCGGGCGCACGTCAAACCGATGGCGCCATGCTCTATCTGCCTCTTGGCCAGCGCAAAAACTTGATGGGCTTTAAAGTGTGGTCGCAGCTTGGGGCCACGACCGTTAAAAAATGCGGCCATCCGCAGGAGATTGCTCTCCATTGTATCCAGATCCATCAACAAGGATGGCGTAGGGATCTCTGCTATCTTCATCCCAAGTCCTGTCACTGCCTTCAGACGCACCTCACGGGAAACGACTTCCGCTTGTTTGGGTAAGACCGTACCTGCTCTCCTGGGCTCTCTCGTCGCGCACACGGCGACTTCACGGCGACTCGCGTTCGGAGCAGTCGCGACTTGCTCCAGCAAGACAAGCTTCTCTAGAACGCGAACTTCAACCCAATCTGCATGACGCGGGGGCCAAAATCGTTGCTGACCTCTCCATTCCCGATGTTGTCTGGCCCATTACAGGGTTGTCCAGGTGCTGTCACGGAGCTACAAAAGATATTTACCGAACTCCACTGGGGGTGATTGAACGTGTTGAAGGTTTCCCAACGGAATTGCAATGTCGAATGCTCCTTGTTGAACCAGGGGAGCTCGAAGTTCTTCGTTAGTCCGATGTCCCAGTTGTTGCGGCCCGGGCCGGTGATCGGATTTTTTCTCAGGTCTCCGAACATGCCCGGATCGTTGTCTGCCGCCAGTTGAGCAACGGTTATCTGCCCGATGGTGGAAGGATCAAACCATGTTCGTGTCGGACCGAACTCGGGATCGTTCACGACACCTTTCTTCACTCGGAAATCGCCAATCCGATTGCACAGTACGTTGCCGCCTACGCCGCTGGACATGCCGGCGATGCCGCAGGTGAAGTTCAGGGGAGGACCCAGGCTAAACGTGGTCACGCCACTGAGTTGCCAACCACCGAGAACGCTCCGAGCTAGACGGCTGGAAGCGCGGGCAAAGAACGGAAGCGCGTAAACATAGTTCATACTGAACGCTTGTGCCTGGTTGATCGAGGAAGTGCCGTACCATCTCTTCGGGTCGTTGTCGTTGATCCCGGTGGATTGGGTACTTGTACCGCCGCCTCCAAACACGTCGTCCAGCGTGTGAGACCACGTGTAAAAGGCCTGCAAAGTCAGGCCGTGACCCACGTTGTGACGGAAATCAATCTGCAGTGAATTGTAATTGGAGTTGGCCTCTGCTTCCGCATTGTTGATGGCGGTAAAACCACGGTAGGGCGCAAAGAAGATGGCCGGTTCCAGTGCGTTGATCAGGATCTGTTGTACATCGCAGTTACCGGCGGCGTCACAGCCGGGAGTTCCAGCGAGCGCAGGTACATTTTGGATACCGGCTCCGACGGGAACCTGGTTTATGTTTCGAATCCTCTGCAAATGACGGCCCAGCGTTCCGACATAACTGATGTTCAAGACGCTCTTGTCTAACAGTTCGCGTTGCACACCGAGGCTGAAATGTTGAATCTGCGGCAAGAACTGATGGGTCAGCAGATCGGTGGCAAACACGGGTGGAATCGCACCGGGAATAATGTTCGCAAATCCATTGATGTCGGGTGCCGAAAGGGTCGCGATGACCGGAGGACCGCCGTAGCGGTTGGCCGCGGTCATGTGTGCGTTGCTGGTGTCGTACGTGTATGCGTAACCTCCGCGAATCACCATCTTGCCCGATCCGGTTGGATCGTAGGAAAAACCGACGCGTGGTGAAAAGTTGAGATGCGGCAATTTTGTGCAGCCCTTTGGTATCGATTCGGTGCCGCACTCAACCAAACCATTGCCATAAGTCAGCCAGTTCGCACCCGTCCCTTGAACGATGTTACCGTTGGCATCAAGCTGCGCTTGGCGCGAGGCGCTGTACAAGCTGGGTACGAAGATGGATGCCACCGTATTCGGAGTCGTGTGGTCGACCCATGGTGTCACGTAATAGTAGCGAAGCCCGAGATTGAGCGTAAGCTTACGAGAGAATCGCCAGTCATCCTGAACGTATGGCTCGAAGTCGATCTGCCGGTAATGTCCACGCGTAAATCCGCCCACGAGTTGGCCGTTCGCAGTCAGTCCGGTTTGTGAATAGGATGCGATTCTGCCGAGAAACATATCGGCCAGGGCATTCTTTGTCGTCACCGTCGAGGAATTGCTGAAAGACAAACTGCCCTGGCTGTCGAATCCGCCGTTTGGGATGACGTGGTTGAGTTGATCCTTTATGAGATAGGCTCCGAACTTCAAAATGTGTTTGCCCCGGGACCACACCAGATTGTCCTTAAAAGTCAGAGCAGGATTCGAATACGAGTAGGGATAGCCGGTGTCTTCCGAGAACGATGGGCCGCCACCCTGCACGGAAATCGCGGGCAGTAGCGGACCGGAAGGTCCGGCGGGGAAAATGCTGGCGATCCCGAAGTTGTTAGGCTTTACGATCGATCCGGATACAGAATCGGTTCCCAGTGCTGAACTCGCTGTCCAGTAGTCCACGGAGTAGCCGAAGATGAACTCGTTCAACAATTCCGGACGGAACGAGTTGGTGAGATGCAGAACGGCGTTCTTGGCGGGAATACTCAGCGGAGTCTTCACCGTGCCGAATTCGGCCGAGGTCCAGAGCGTAGGCACAAAGACTTGTGTGTATGCATCCTGCGTGTAGCGCACGAACACGCGCGCCTTGTCCGTGAAGTTGTGGTCAACCCGAACGCTGTCCTCCCGGAAGTTGGTAGGCAAAGAGGGAGCCTTGGTGTAGGTGATGGGACCATTGTTCGGCAGGGGGACCAGGGCGTCCAACAATGCACGGGCCGATGGATCCACCGGAACAACGTCATTGGCGAAGGGCATTCCGGTCGCCGGGTTCGTTGGGACCGCGCAACCCGATGCTACGACGAGGTCGTAATTGGGAGAACTAGGATCGCATTCACTGAAGTCACCCTGGCGCTGCAGGGTGGAGGGCACCTTGGCGTTGAGAATCGTGCCATCTCGATACCGCCGCCACTCCTCCGAAACAAAAAAGAACGTCTTCTGTCTGTTTGTGTTGTAGTGACCGGGAATGAAGAATGGGCCGCCGAGGGTAAAACCGAAATCGTTGTGCTTCAATGGCGATTTTGGTTGACCGCCGCGGTGGAGGAACCAATCGTCGGCGTTGAGAGCGTCATTGCGTACGAACTCAAAAGCACTTCCGTGAAAATTAGAGGAGCCTGATTTGGAAACGACCTCGATCATGGCCGAGCCAGACTTCGCGTACTCGGCGCTATAGTTTGAGGTCGAGACCCGAAACTCAGCAATCGACTCGAGGCTTGGATAGATTTGAAGAGAATCGCTCCCCGATCCCTGGTCGACGTTATTGATTCCGTCGACTTCCCAGTTGTTCATATTTCCAGGCAAACCGTTCACAGGCAGCGTGTCGGTCGCCAGATCACTCACTGAATTAGGATCGAAGCCGCCGCCCAGCGGCGCCGCTCCCGGTATGAGCAGAGCGAGATTCACGAAGTTTCGTGATGGAATGCTCAACTCACTGATTTGGGTACCGACAACAATACCGGAAATGGCCGAGGTGTCCGTCTCGACAGTAGTGCTGTTCCCCTGCACCGTAACCTGCTGAGTTTCAGTACCGAGCTTCAGTTGCAGATCCACGCGCAACGTCTGTCCCGCGTTCAGCGTGATATCGGTTTGCTTGATTTTCTGAAACCCGGGAGCTTCTGCAGTGATGGTGTAGGTACCGAGCGGAATTCGCGGCGCAGTATAGTCTCCGTCAGAATTGGATCGGTAGGTACGCGTAAACCCTAACGCATCATTGGCCACAACGATGTTCACGTTCGGAACGGAAGCGCCGCTTGGGTCGATCACCGTCCCAACAATGGAAGCTTGCGCCTGCCCGAACAAATAAGACGACGCGGCCAACAGAACACCCAGCAGAGAAACGCACCGGAGCTTCATAGCGAACTCCTTGTGTTGATAGATTCGCGAAACGGGAAGCACTCAGTTGGTAGGGGAGTATGGTGGGAATCGCCGACTGCGTCTATAGTCCAAGCGCCATTTTTTATAACAATGCTATCGCGAGAGGCGGAGGCTGCCGTCGCCATCAAACGACCAACATGCACAGTTGAGCTACGAGAGACGGTGCGGCGCTGAAAGCGAAGTGACGGGGTAAACCGCTGAATCTAATTCTCTAATGCTCTTAATCCGACTCCTTAACGTGTAGGATCCGGTCGGCCGCTACATTCTTGAGTTTTTGCACGACGCCGGACGGCCATCGAATTTCTATCTCGTCGGCTAGTTTCGCCGCGCCCAGACCGAAGTGTAGCGGTCCGGCGCTGGAGGAAGCGTAACCGGAGGCTGTGGTCATGTGATTGAATTGCGATCTGCCACCGGCCACAACTCGGACACGCGCTCCAATTGCATCCCGGTTGCTCTTCGTGCCTTGAAGCGCCAGTTCCAGCCAGTGGTTGCCGTCCGGACTATCGTTGACCCACAGCTCCGCGGGCGCCGACAAAGCAGTCACGACAATGTCGAGCTTGCCGTCGTGATTGAAATCGCCGATGGCGGCGCCGCGATGTCTCCGCGGCGGCTGCACGTCGAAACCTGCCTCTTCGGTAAGAGCTGACCATTTCATGCCTCCGAGGTTGCGAAACACGGAGTTGCTCTGCTCCACTTTGCGCGTGTTTGCCATCGACAGTGACTGCACGTCGCCTCGGCTGACGAAAATGTCTTTCCAGCCGTCGTTGTCGAAGTCTGCGATGTTCGTGCTGTATCCGGACATGGGATTGCTTAGGAGCGCCATGCCGCTCTTGGCGGTGACATCGGTGAATTCCCCGTGACCATTGTTCAGATAGATGGGAAAGGTCTCCTGCTGCAATGCGACCAGAGCGATATCCGGCAACCCATCATTGTTCAGGTCGCGGAAATCGACGCCCATGCCAGATATAGCCTGGCCCTGCTCGGGCAGTGCCACTCCGGCTACTGAGGCGACCTCTTCAAATCGGCCACCTCCTTTGTTATGGAATAAGAAGTTGAAGAGCTTGTCGTTCGTTACGAATATGTCCGGCAGGCCATCTCCGTCGTAGTCGGCAATTGCGGCTCCCATGCCCTTTCCCAAGTTGGAGCGAATGCCCGATCGCGCAGAAACATCGGTGAACGTTCCATTCCCGTTGTTGATGAACAGTTGATTGGGAAGCGGTTTATAGAATTTCGGATGACAGTATTCGGGCCTGTCACCATATTTGCAGTCGGGTTCTTTGTGGACATCCCATCTCAGGTAGTTGACCACGAAGAGATCGAGCCGGCCATCGTTGTTCACATCAACCCATGCCGCGCCGGTAGACCACAAGGGGCCGAACTCCCTGTCGGGTTTTGCAAGCCCGGCCTTCTCGGTAACATCCGTAAAGGTCCCGTCGCCGTTGTTGTGATAGAGCGTGTTGTGGTGCACGCCGGCTACGAAAAGGTCTTCGTAGCCATCGTTGTCGTAGTCAGCCACGGCAACGGCGATGTCATAGCCAGTTCCCGCCAGGCCTGCCTTGTCGGTTACATCGGTGAAGGTCCCATCGCCATTATTTCTAAACAGCCGATTCGAGTACTTGGGACTCGTCTTGCCCAGGGTTTCGATCTCGGCGCCATTGGTAAAGAAAATGTCCAGATTTCCGTCGTTGTCGTAATCGAAGACGGCAACGCCTCCAGCCATAGTTTCTGGGGCATGCCTCTGGGGCGTTTCACAACTGTCCAGTGAAAACGGAATCGAGCGGTGGGAAAAATGGATGGCCGGCTTGGTTGATTCTGCCAAACCGGTGGGCCATCGTGCCAGCGCCACCACCAAGACACCGACGGCACAAACTCCAGCGTAACGAGACCCTTGCCGGGGAGAGAAGACCATTGGCGCACCGCGGTGTTCTGGTCTACGATAACACGCGAAAACGCGCGGACAAGCCTTGCGAATGCGGGGTTCAGCAGTCTCGGCGTGAATGGTGCAGAGGAAAATCAATTACAGTTGAGTTGCCATGATGGCCCGCTCCCGCACAAAGCGCGTTTGCGCCACGGTCGTGTTTTCACTTCTTTTCCTTCGAACGTCCTTTCTTCGGGCGCAATCGACCTCGCCCACATCCGCTCATCAATCGTTCCAGGCGGACGGGGCACGCCTGGCGGATGACGGCCGTAACGCGCTCGCCTCGGGTAAATATGTGGTCGCCGAAAAGGACTATAACGAACTTCTAAAGCTCGGTGTGCACTCTCCTTTGGTGTATTCGAATCTCGGAGTTGTCTACATGCGGACTGGCAGGTTCGATCAAGCCATCCGCTCATTCCTCGAAGCACAAGCTCTGGCTCCGAATGTTCCCGGGATTCGTCTCAATCTCGGCCTTGCTTATTTTCGCAAGCACGAATTCAGAAAAGCCGCTTGGCACTTTGGAGACACACTCGCCGCGGATCCGAAGAACCTTCAGGCTCGGTACTTGAAAGGCGAGTGCCACTTTATGCTGGACGAATTCTCAGACGCGATTGCCGCCTTCGAACCTCTCGAGAGCGTGGAGCAGAATGACCTGGAATACCTGTTCATGCTCGGCACCAGTTATGGCATGTTGAAACGTACGGACGACTCGCTGCGAGTTTTTCAGAGGATGGTTCAAACCGGAGACGACACACCTCACCTGCACCTTTTGCTTGGCAAAGCCTATTTGGCTTTGGGACAAAACGAGAGCGCTGCGGAGGAACTCAAACGCGCCGCTGCGAGTGAGACGATCCCATTCGCGCACTACTATCTAGGCATATTGAATCGGCAACTAGGACATCCCGAATCGGCCTCGACGGAGTTTGAAAAGGAAATCCGTATCGATCCGAGGAACGCCCTGGCGTTCAAGGAACTGGCCGAAATTCGCCTGGACCAGGCAGACCCGAAGTCTTCGATTGCGATCCTCGAGGAAGGCATCGCGCATAGTCATGACGTTCCTGAATTGTACGCAACGCTGGGCAGGGCCTACATCCAGGTCTTCAACGAAGCCAAGGCGATCAGCGCTCTGAAAAAAGCGATCGCCATTTCACCCAGCGTCGGCAGCTATCATTACCAGTTGGGCCGGGCGTACCTGAAAGCGGGACGACGTGCCGATGCCCACGCGGAGATGGAACGGGCGCGCATTCTGACCGCTCAGGCCCCTCAGGGGAAAATGCGAGCGTTTTCCAGCGAACAGGAAACCGAGTCCGTAACGGATGGGTCGCACTAGAGGAATTTTCTTGCGCGCTTTCGATCCGACGCTTGTTCTATGTGGAACATTCGTGAAGAGCACAGAAGATGGATGGTCGCAGGAGGACTCGTCTGTTTCCTGGGGCTTGGTTGGCTAAAGCCTATCGCAGCTCAAAAGAAGTCCTCGGACCTGCCGCGGAATCATCGTTCCCATGCAGACTCAAATCCCATCTCGTTGAGCACCCCGGACAGACTCGAGGATGCGGTGTGGTGGCCGACCAAGGGAACCGCACCTCGAAACGAATATGTGGGAACAGAGGAATGTGCAAAATGCCACCACGCAAAAGCCACCTCTCAAACGCTGACGGAAATGGCGCACGCGTCCACTCGCTCGATTGATCCTGCACTGGATGGACAACCGCGGCTAGACTTTCGGGAAGGCTCTTATGACTATGACATCTTCCGACGCGGCGATTCAGCTGTCGAATCGGTGGCGGATGGGCGCGCGTCGATCTCCCGGCGTCTTCTTTTTGCATTCGGCGAGGGCCTCGTGGGACACACGTACATCTATGAGTCAGAGGGGAATTTGTACGAGAGCCACGTCAGCTACTATTCCGCGATAAAAGGCCTGGATCTTACGACTGGGCATCCGCATTCGCAATTTGCCGACCTTGCAGCAGCCTTGGGTCGTCGGCTCGAGCTGCGAGAGGCTCAAAAGTGCTTTGGTTGCCACACCACGGCTTCCACAACGGCCAATCACTTTGATCCAACCCAAGCGCTCGCGGGCGTGACCTGTGAAGCATGTCACGGCCCTGGTTCCCGACACGTGTTGGCGATGATGGCGGGGCAAGTTGCACGAGGCAAGAAATCCATTTTTAATCCAGGCGACCTTGACTCAGCATCTTCAGTAGATTTTTGTGGAGCGTGCCATCGGACTTCTGGGGACGTCGTTCAGATGAATGTGGGCGGTGTGGCCACTGTTCGTTTTCAGCCCTTCCGACTTGAGCAGAGTCGTTGTTGGAAAAGTGCGAACGAGCAACTGAGCTGTGTCACATGCCACGACCCGCACGAACCGCTGGTTCAAAACTCTGCCCACTACGATCATATTTGTTTGCGATGCCACTCGTTCAATGTTGGCGACGGACAGCGAATCGGTCGTGGTCAACTCATGTGCAAGGTCAGCAAGGTCGAATGCGTGATTTGTCATATGCCGCGGGTTGAAATTCCCGGCATGCACCACATGTTTGTCGACCATTGGATTCGCATTGCGAGCAGCAATGAACCTTATCCGAACTGAGCTGTTTTCGGGTCAACCTCGGAGACGACGAGAACAATGAAATCCGGAAATTTTGTCTGGAAGGAGATGTACAGATTTACGGAGCCGGGGATCAATGCTGAGGGGGTGAGAGTCTATCCCTTTGACCATTCGTTTCCCATCGACGTAGGTTTTCACAGAGCCTCAGGATCCCGGCTGGTGCGATTGAATCGACACGAATTCTTCGAAATTATCTACATGTACTCCGGCAAGACCAATATCCAGGTTCGCGATCGGATTCTTCCTGCGCAAGCGGGAGACTTGGTGGTGATCGGACCGAACCTCTTTCACCGTGTTTTGCACAAACGAAACGACGACCTCAAGCTCGTATCCATGAACTTCCAGCCTGAAGTCGCTCGCTCCTGGAAAGTCGGCGGAGAAGAAGAGTATTACTTGAGCCCGTTCTTATGCCAGGGCGCAAATTTTGCGCATGTGATCTCTAAATCTGAGAGCTTATCGCGAGACGTTTTTGATTTGATCCTCAAGATTCACCGCGAACTTCCAGCATGCACCCTGATTAATCGCATGGCTATTAGAACCTATTTGAATATGATTTTGTTCATGCTGTTCAAACACTATGCCAATTCCTTTCAATCTTCCGGCATGCTGGACCGCGAGCGCAAGAACCTGGAACGTTTGCAGCCTGTCTTCGATCTTTTGGAAGAGAACTTCGCTCAACTGATTAAGGTGCAGGATGCGGCGCGAGCGTGCGCCATGAGTTCATCGCATTTCATGCGTTTGTTCAAAGCCACGGTTGGTCAGTCCTTCTGTTCGTATCTGACAAATTTCAGAATCGCGAAAGCGCAGCACATGCTAATGGACAAAGAAGTCCCAATAGCGGAGATCAGCCAGCAAGTGGGCTTTTGCAGCCAGAGCTATTTTGGGGAGGTCTTCCGGGCCCTGATGGGAACAACTCCGCGGGCCTACCGACACCGATCTCTTCCCTGACCAAGTTCGTACATCATGCGCGAGACTAGAGGGTTGATAAGGGGTGTTGCGTGGGTGGTCCCCAACGTGCTGATAGGTACATTTATTTCGCGGCTCAATCCCCGACCTGTAAGTCCCGCTGTCAACGCTTGGACGGCGCCCTCGCGAGCGGCTCCGCATGACTCGGGGCCATTGTGGTTCGCTACACCTTCAACGTATGAAACTTTCATTCACTACACCTTGCCGGTTTTGACCGGCGCACGGAGAACAAAATGACAACAGCAGGAAAAATCTTGGTATTAGTCTCGAGCGGTCACGGCTTGCCCTTGAAAGATGGCAAGGTTTATAAGGGCGCAGGGTACTACCTCAACGAGCTGACGGTTCCGGTTCGCGCCCTGATGAAGGAAGGCTACGAAATCACTTTCGCCAACCCCAAAGGCAACACGCCGCAAATGGATGTCCATTCAGCCGTCCCCGATTTCTTCGGCGGGGACGAGGTTAGGCTTCAGGACTATCTAAAATTCCGCGATACCCTGACTGGGCTCAAAAATCCAACTCGCATCTCGGATGTCATCGCATCGGGCCTGGATCAATATGACGCTGTTTTCGTCCCCGGCGGCCATGGCCCGATGATGGACCTTCTCGATGATCCCGACGCTGGCACCGTGCTGAGACACTTTCATAAAACATCCAAACCTACGGCAGTGCTCTGCCACGGTCCGATTTCACTTCTCTCGGCTTCTCCGAATTCGAAGGAGGTGGTCGCGGCGCTGGCGGCGGGCGATGCCGCTGGAGCGCGGGCAAAGGCTCAAGGTTGGATCTATTCTGGATATAAGATGACCATCTTTTCGACAGCAGAAGAGCAGCAACGGGAGCCGCTTGAGATCGGCGGTAAGGTTCTCTTCTATCCAGATTTCGCCTTGCTTACTGCGGGCGGTGACGTAAGTGTGGTCGCTCCATGGAAGAGTTACGTCCTTCAAGATCGCGAGTTGATCTCAGGTCAGAACCCGTTCTCGGACGAAGCGCTTCTGAAACTTCTTCTACCGGCACTCAACAGGGGAAGAGCAGCCGCTTGAGATTGGTGGTAAGTTTCTCTTCTACCCGGACCTCGCCTTGCGCACGGCAGGCGCTGACGTAAGTGCGGTCGGGGCTGGCCCATCCTTCATTGGATGGAGTCTTCGCTACTAACGAGTGAAGCTGCCCCACCCATCGTGCTTTTCGAGGGTGGGAGGCACGGAGCTGAACCTCACTTTCGAAAGCGCTCCGCCTCGTCTGATACCGAGGAGTCATCGATATCATGGCGGCCCAAGTGAAAAAAAAGGAAGCACCGATGAATCCCACCTTTTACCGCACAATACGGGTCGACGGCCTGTCCATCTTCTATCGAGAGGCTGGGCCGAAAAATGCGGGAACACTTCTTCTGCTCCACGGCCTTCCATCGTCGTCGCGGATGTTCGAACCGCTTTTCGCAAGGCTTTCCGATCGCTACCACCTGATAGCGCCGGATTACCCCGGTTTCGGACACAGTGACTGGCCGGACCCGATGAAATTCGCGTATACCTTCGACCATTTGGCCGACACGCCATCCACGCCAACCTTCCATCTGTTGCAGGACAGTTGGGCGCTACCTATGCCGTTCCTATCCTGTACGTGCCTCTGCTTATGATCACGCACATGGTTGCGTTGCATTGGCTGCTGCGTCAGCCCCGGCAGGCGACGGCGTAGAACCACGGGCTGACCCATATTTTTTCAATCCCTACCTTGCCGTTAGTCGATACGTTTCGTCCAAAAGATTCGTCGTCGCGCTTCTGGCTTAATCGAGGTGCCGTCGTTAGGAATAATTGTGAGAACTGTAATCACCGCACCTGGAATTCGGCGTACACTGTATCGAAATTGGAGTCATCATGAACGCCGTAATGAACCCCGTCCAAATCGAACAAAAGAGCTATGAGATGCCCCCCAAAGAGGGGATCAGCATCGCGCAGTTTCTCACCGTCGCCGACATCGAGCGATCGGCTCGCTACTACGAAAAGGTCTTCGACGCGCGCATCCTGAGTCTGGGTGACGGCAACGCGCCTGCCTACCTTCAACTTGCGAATATCTGGATGATTCTGAACGTTGGGGGCGGGCCGACTCCCGATAAGCCGACGGTAACGCTAAGCGCTCCCGACCCGAATCACATCAACAGTTTTATGAATTTCCGCGTTGCGGATATTCAAGCGTGCTACAAGCTATGGAAAAGTCGAGGAGCCGAGTTCATCACTGAACCGATCCCCAAGTACGGCGAGATT
>Ga0210408_10000813_pt1 | contig 35361 bp, 32 predicted proteins | sample IncBWH4MmetaG_FD_155471 | JGI IMG/M metagenome (GOLD analysis project Ga0210408, IMG submission 155471) | Forest soil microbial communities from Barre Woods Harvard Forest LTER site, Petersham, Massachusetts, United States - Inc-BW-H-4-M | ecosystem: Environmental > Terrestrial > Soil >... | reverse complement strand
ACTCCGTCATCGTCGACGGCCGCAAGACCAGCGTCAGCCTCGAAAACGAGTTCTGGACCGCGCTCAGAGAGATCGCCGCCTCCCGCGGCATGAGCGTCTCCGCATTGGTCGGAACGATCAAACTTCAGGGCGACTCTCAGAATCTGTCGTCTGCCCTTCGCCTTGTTGTTCTCGCATGGTTTCGCAACCGAGCCGAAGCAGCGTAAGCGACGCCAGCCGCAAGGTGCTCGTGGCCGACGACGATGGCCGACGACGTTGGATCGGATGATAAGGGGGCCGATCAGCCGGACGGCGCGTTCGGGCGCCGTCGATTCATGCTCACAAAGCATTTTTGTATACGCGGCCATCCTTCATGATGATTTTGAAGTTCTTGGCCGGGTCGGCGATCAGGTCGATGTTCTCCAGCGGATTGCCGTCGACCAACAGCAAATCGGCGAGCGCGCCTTGCTCGACGACGCCGAGCTTGCCGGGATAGGGATTGCGTTTGCCGGACAATGCTAGCAGCTCGGCGTTGGTCCCGGTCGCCATGGCGAGCGCTTCGGCGGGACCGTACCAGCGGACCAGCGAGGCCAGAATGGCCCCTTGTTGCTGCGCCAGCGCCTGCGAGAACAGGACATCGGTGCCCCACGCCGTCTTGAGCTTGTATTTCCTCGCCAGCTCGTACGTCCGCGCAATGCCGGGCCAGACTTCGTCCGCCTTGGCGCGTTGGACCGAGCCTGGCGGAAAGCCTTGTCTCAACGCTTCGGGCAGAGGCTGCGTGCTCAACCACACGCCGCTATCGGCAATCAGCTTGGCTGTGGCCTCGTCCATCAGGAAGCCGTGTTCGATACACTTCACGCCGGCCGCAATGGATCGCTGAATCGCGGCGGGCGTAAAGGCGTGCACGGTGACGTAGGTGCCCCAATTTTCCGCCGCTTCGACGGCCGCACGCAGTTCCGCCTCGCTGAAAGTCGACACGTCGATCGGACTGAACGGGGAGGATACGCCGCCGCCGGCGGTCAATTTGATCTGCGAGGCCCCCTGCATGAGTTGCTCGCGCACGCGCACGCGCACCTCGTCGGGGCTGTCGGCGATCATGCTGGCGCCAATCTGCTCCATGCGGCTGAGCATGCCGCCGATCGTCCGCGGCAGTTCCGACAATTGCCGGAAATCCCCGTGCCCGCTCGTCACCGTGATCACCGCTCCCGAAGGATAGATACGGGGCCCCGCGATCAACCCTGCGTCGATGGCGGCCTTCACGCCGAATACGGGACCGCCGACATCGCGGACCGTAGTGAAGCCGCGCATCAGCGTGTCGGTCGCCTCGACGCCGGCCGCAATATTGTTGTATCCGACGTCGCCGCTGATCGCCTGAGCAGGATTGGGCCGTATCAGCATCGCGTGCCAGTGTGCGTCGATCAGGCCCGGCATCAGCGTTCGCCCGTTCCCGGCGATGACGGTCACGCCCGGCTCTGCGGCGATCGGCGCCGTCGAGATGCGCTCGATGATGTTGCCTCTGATCAGCACGTTCGACGGTGCGGAGAGCAAAGCCGCTTTGCCGTCGAAAATGCGCACGTTCTGGAACAACGTCGCGCCGGCGTTCGCCGGCGGATTGCCTTGCGCGCGCGCAGCGGACGCCAGGCAGACGGCGATGAGCGCAAGCGCGACGACGAAAATCCTTCGGGACGTCGGGTTCATGTAGCCTCCATCGGCCGGGGAAGCCGTAAGATGGCATTATGCGAGACGCTGAGATACTGCGCTCATAGCCTGCCGGGTCACCTTGGATGCGGTAGATGGTCTGACGGCTTTAGTCCTGCGGCTTTCGCGATACCTGGCAAAAGTCACCGGCAACCGTGAACCGACTGAGGCCCCCAAAACACCAATGAAATGCCCAACGCAGGTACAACACCGGAGATCTATGATGAAGAAGGTTTCGGCTACGCTGATCGGAGTCGTCCTTGTTTCCGCCGCCGTAGCATCGGCGGCTACGCCCGCGTTCGCGTTAGGCGGCTGTGGTCCGAATTTCCATCGCAGCAGCGTGACGGGTCGATGCGTATGGGGCGGCCAAAATCAAGCCTGGTGCATCAGACACACGGGCCGTCCAGCTGTTGTTATGCCCGATGGGACGCTGCGCTGCATCAGGTGAGGCACTCGCGTTCGGCGCCGCTTTCCTTTCCGCGGAGCACGACAAGTGGGGCAAGCTCATCAAGAGCGCCGGCCTAAGGGCGGATTGAAATCGCTGCAGATTTTCTCCGCTTTACCCGCCACAGCAGCCATTGCATAGACGTGTCGGATGCCCGCTTTGTGCCAAAAGCAGTCATGCCTTCCGCTCCGCCATACGGCTGTTGTAGCTTGGCATCCGAATGACAAGCATGGCACGCCGAAGCACCAGTTTCGAGCGGCCGCGCGCCGCTCCGGCGGACGGGAGAATCTGTTTTTCTCGGCACCAGAGGTAAACGCCATGGGTTATGAAACGATCGCAGTGACGCCGGTTACGCCCCGCATCGGCGCCAACGTCGAAGGTCTGACGCTGTCAAAGCCGCTGAGTAACCGTCAAGTCGAGGAGTTGCACCAGGCGCGGGCGGAGCATCAAGTTCTGTTCTTTCGCGAGCAGCCGTTAGACATAGACGCCCACAAAAGGTTCGGCCGGTATTTCGGTGAATTGCACATTCATCCCAGCACGCCCGGGCCCGCAGTCCATCCGGAGATTTTACCCATTCATGCGGATGCCAAATCCAAGCGCATCAACGGGGAGTACTGGCACTCGGATGTTTCGTGCGACGAGGAGCCGCCGATGGGAAGCATCCTTTACCTCCATACGGTGCCGGCCTGCGGCGGCGATACGCTCTTCGCTAGCCAGTACGCGGCCTACGACGCGCTGTCCTCGCAGATGAAAGTCTATCTGGAAGGGTTGACCGCGACACACTCCGGCGACCACATTTATCGCAGGAACAATGCGCTGATGGGCATCCCCGAAACGGGCAAAGTTTACCCGAAGGCGTCGCATCCTATTGTTCGTACCCATCCAGTGACGAAGCGCAAGGCGCTGTATGTTAACGGCGAGTTCACGACTCAAATCGACGGACTGCCGCGCGACGAGGGCCGCGCGATCCTGGCTTTCTTGTGCGAGTTCAACACGCGCGAGGAATTTCAGGTGCGGTTCCGCTGGCAACCTCATTCGATCGCTTTCTGGGACAACCGCTGCGTCCAGCATCAGGCCCTGTGGGACTATTACCCGCAGACGCGGTCAGGTCGCCGCGTGACGATCAAAGGCGAGCGGCCGTCTTGATCCTTCGCAGAATTTAGGATGCCGAGCCGGACCCATCCAGTGTTTCAGTCCATGGGTTGCCGGTGGGCCGGCGCCGATCTGGTTCCTCCCGACGAACGGTCGTCCGAATATTTGCAGAAATCCGGATTGCTCTCGACAGCGGACATGGTGCGGACATGCCCTCGGAAGAACTCAGGTTGAGCATTTTTGGTCCGAGTCTCCGTCAATAGCGGACACTGCGCGGACATCCCGGAACGTCCGGGTCGTGCCATTAGTCTAGGCGATCATCGCCCTGCGGTTTTCGCTGCGACAGGTAGAAAATCCCGCGCACAAGGTGCGCTACATCAACAGGCCGCGCACCCGCCGTTCGATCAGATCATATGTATGTGCGCCATGCAGTTCGCGGTCGGGAGCAGCCAGAACTCCGCCCACGGCGACACCAGGAAGGAGATGACCAGGGTCGGACTGCCGGTGCCCTGATCAGGGCCCGGAAAGGCGGGAATCATCGTCCTGGTGACTTTGTACCGCTGATAAAATGGGGGCGCGGCACTGTAGCCGTCCAGCGTGAAACCGAGCGCCGTAGGTCCTCCCAGGCCGCCCAGTTCGAGGAACTCTATGGGGAGACCCGTGACCAGCGGACCCTGCGCGATCCGGGTCCAGACATTACCAGGCGTCGTGACCCAATTGAATAGGGTGGCGAATGCAGCCATGGCGTTATTCTCCTAGCGCTGATGGATCGCCGGACGAGGCCTCATTTGGGCCGCTTCTGCTTCGCACCGAAGCAGCGCCAGATGGAGGCGGCTGAGCAACTCGCCTTCGTGCGCGATCGGGAACCAGCCTTCCGGCATGGCGTGCTCGATCGTGGCGCGGGTGATGCGATGCACTCCGTAAGTCAGCGTGTCCTTGCCGAGACAGGCGACGAGATCGGCCGGGCCCGCCACCGGATAACGAAGGCCGCGTTTGCGCGCCTCCCGGCCGAGCGCCGCAACGATGCGGAGGATCGGGACGACCGTGAGCACGTTGTCGAGCAGATCGAGATCGTCTTCGCAGAATTCGACCGCGAGCGCGTTCCCACGCCAACCTTCCACGGTCCGCTTGCCCTCGGCCGCAAGCTTCGGCCGCCTGCTTGAAGGCTCGGTCGCCATGGGGAACCTCCGAGGTTCCGAGCAGAGTATGCCCACACCGAAGTTGCGCAAGGGCCGAGGCCGCGGTCACGACGAAGGTGGATAAGGGATCGTAAGCCTCAGCAGTATTTCTCTTCCGATGGTGCTTCAATAACGGACATTGCGCGGACATCCAGCGACGTCCGACTGGTGCCGTTAGCCGACCTTGGGCGACGGGTCGCGACGAACTACCGTCCTGCGAAAAATCAGGTTTCCCCATCGGCGACTTACGTGCCGGTGGAGGAGCCGTCCACAGCATCAGAAGCGGACTTGACCCACTCCAGTGTCAATCTAAGCTGATTTGCTGTGGGAGCGCGGAAACTTGGCCCGCCAGGTCGCCCGCCGCAGCCCTGATCTCTCCACCGATGAGAAGGGAGGATTGCCATGGGACGCTCGTCGCTCGCGCGCCTCACCGTCCTGATGTGCCTCGCGTTGCTCGCGACGCCCGGCTTGGCAAAGACCATCAAGGTAACTGCCACACAACCGGTCGCGATCGTCGATATCCCCGATACCTGGAAGGTGCTCGATACGAAGCGCGGCTTTCGCGTGAAGAGCCCGGACGAGGAGGTCTTTTTCTGGATCGAGACGTTCACGCCCGATCAACGCGCCGGGGTCGTTGCGGAGCACGAGAGCTACTTCACGCAGCAGGGCGTAAGAATTACCGGAGATCCCGAGGTTTCCACGAAGGACGACCGGACGGTGAGTATGAAGTCGACGCATGTGCCCGCCACCTGGAAGGGAAAGCCGACTGTCCTGCGGTACCTCTTGATCGACCTGCACCTCCCGTCCCAAACGCAGATCCTGCTGTCGTACTGGGCGTCACCCGAGGGTGACGAGGAGCATGACGCCGCAATGGACAAGATCATCGCAAGCTTCACACCCCTCGCCCAGTAGAGGCCGCGCTCGAGCGCGAGGAGGATCGGCGAGAACGTCAAGGAGGGCAGCGATAGCGATGGGAGGCGTACGTCAGTGCAAGACCGATCGATTTAGTTCGGCGATCGAAACTGGTCGGCGGTTGCGATACGCGAACGACCGTCTCTCCGCTTTTTCTAGGCAGCAGATTGCCGCCTGCAACACCGCCGCAACGGTGCGCACGTCGTCACAGCGCTCGACAAGCTCCACTAGGCGCCTTAGCTGCCGGCGGTAAAATGCCCGCTGTGCGGCCTCTGAATATCCCACCCGTGACCTCCTGCCGACCATTCATACTTGCCCATAATCATGGCGGGAGTCTGCCCAAAATCTGAAGCAAATAGCCCCGGCCACAGGTCGTGCTCGCCGGGCTATGAGGAAGGTTTGGCTGACTCATCCTCCAAGACCGCCGGGGTCGCTTGGGTAAGGCTCCTAGAGCGTGATGACTTTTCTTCGAATCGTCATCACGCTCTAACTTCTTCTTGGAGCATGATCTTTTCCGAAAACCGGTATCCACTTTTCGGGATCATGCTCTAGGAACCTTTGCGCGAACGCGCCTGACACTGGGGCCGGCCTCGCGCCGGCCTCTCTATTTGGAGGCGCGGGAAGCGCGAAGCGGCCCCGACCAACAGGGGGCAACCTGAAGAGCCGGGACCGCCCGGCCGGGTGGACGCGGACTACTCCCCACCCAACGGTCCCGATTGTCCGACATTCGCGCGTCCCCCTCGCGCGAAACGCTGTTGCATGGTTAATGGTGGGCGCGGGACCGATGTTGCGGCAGCGACCAAGCCCGCCCCGAACAACGAGTCACTGTTCGGTGCTCATCCCGGAGCGGGCCAGCGGCCCGTTCTTGGGGTTGACTTGCATCAAAGCCAGTCGCACGCCGGCCCTACACGCTAAGTCGGTCAATCCCGAGGGTGGGCCTAAAGAAGCTGGGCATTCGGTCTTCTTGGATGGGGGCAAACATCCATGATTAAATCAGAGCTAGTCCATCGCATCGCGACTGCGAACACTCATCTTTACGAGCGCGCAGTTGAGAACGTCGTAAGTGCCATTTTCGATGAGATCACCAACGCGATGGTCCGGGGCGATCGCGTTGAGCTGCGCGGCTTCGGCGTTTTTTCGACCAAGGTTCGACAGGCCCGAACGGCTCGCAATCCTCGTACAGGAGCCACGGTGCCTGTGCGGCAAAAGGCACTCCCGTTCTTCAAAGCCGGCAAAGAGATGTACGGACGGCTCAATCCTGTCTGAGCCAACGACGGCCGCGGCTGACTCGATGTCCGCTTTGCCTTCGAAGGGCGGCCCGGTGTCTGAGAGAGCGGGCGGACTGTTTTGACGAGCCTCCGTGATTCCCAGTGGCCGGCGCGGGGCCGCCCGGCGGCGGTCGATGGCGCGCGCCCTCGAGGGTGTCGAAGACGCGCGCGAGAGATCGGCGCGATCTGTATCCCTACGTGAGTTGGTTCACAGTCGAATGCGCGGCGATACGTCATGGTGCCCGTGACGGTTGGAATCACCCGCCGCGCTAACCCAACGGAGACCCCATGTTCGCCAAGACCTTCATCCTCGCGCTTGTGCTTGCCGGCACGTCGCTCGCGTTGGTCGCCGAAGCCTCCGCGCGTCCCACTTCCAGCCCGAGCGGCTGGCAGGACCGCGGCGATACCACTCCGCAGGAGCGCCACGACCCGACCAACACCAACGGCGGCTGACTCGCGGCCCCGTCCTTTCCTCGCCGACGGGCATACTAACTGGCCTCCGAAAACAAGGCCCCGCGCCATTATTCGCTGCGGGGCCAGTCAGCCTTGGGGGTTGTCGGGGGGTCTCCTTGAGCACAAAAGGGACCAACCCTTCGATACCTTGAACCTCGCGCCGCTGCAATTTGAATTCCACGATCTGATGGTTGCTTGAGGCGTCATTTGTTGCCCGATCTCATTGTCAATAAATAGAAGCCACTCACGGGTTAAAATGAGGGTCAGCATTCGACTGCCACGGCAGCGATGGCGGGATGGTGAGCCCGCACTAGAGCGTGATGACTTTTCTTCGAATCGTCATCGCGCTCTAACTTATTATTGGAGCATGATCTTTTCCGAAAACCGGTTTCCACTTTTCGGGATCATGCTCTAGGCCCGTAGCCCGCTCACATTGAACGCCCGCACCGGGCGGTGGAGGCCCTTGAGCGCAAATTCGCCGGCCGGTTCGGTCTCCGCGATTTCCTCAACCGATGCCTGCACTTTGTTGTCGATGAGAATTTGGCCGCTCGCCGCCTCGGCGCACAGGCGTGCGGCCAGATTCACCACCGTGCCGATCGCGGTGTAATCCAAACGTTCCTCCGAACCGATCCTGCCAAGCGTTGCATAGCCGTGCGCAATCCCGATCCCAAAGCCCAGGTCATGCCCATACTTGCGCCATTTGATTGAGAGATCGCCGACGCATCGACGCATTTCGACGGCCATGCGCAGCGCCTGCCGTGGCGGATCGGGACATGGCAGCGGATCGTTGAACAAGACCATCACGCCATCGCCGGTAAAGCGCTCGAGCGTTCCCTCGAACGCCCGAACGAGCGTGCCGAGAGCGGCGTGATACTCCCGCAACACGGTCATCACCTCCTCCGGCTCCGCCGTCTCGGCGAAAGCGGTGAAGCCGCGCAGGTCGCAAAACACCACGCTGATGTCGCGGCGATGGCTCTCCAGCATGCGTCCATCGCCCGAGGAGAGGACGAGTTCTGCGATCTGCGGCGCCAGAAATCGCTTCAACCGACCCACCCGCTCGATCTCGGCCACCTGATCGGCGACCCGCTGCTCGAGCGTGCGGTTCCAGGTGGCGAGGTCGGCGGCCTGCGCCTGTACCTGGTCGTGCAGCGCCTTGAGGCGCAGGACCGAGCGCACCCGGGCGACCAGGGCCTGCTGATCGACCGGCTTGGTGAGATATTCGTCCGCGCCCGCGTCGAGCCCGGCCACCACGTCGCTCGAGTCGGCCTTGGCGGTGACGAGAATGATCGGCATGAACGGCAGCGACGCATCCCGCTTGAGCCGGCGGCACACCTCGAAGCCGTCGAGCTTGGGCATCATCACGTCGAGCAAAATCAGATCGGGCAGGTGCTGCCGTGCGGCCGCCAAAGCTTCCTCGCCGTCACCGGCCTGCAGCAGGTCGTAGCCATGCACCTTTAGTCGCGCGTCGAGGATGTCGCGGTTGGCCTCGTTGTCGTCGACGATGAGGATACGCGGCGGTTCGTGCATGATCGCGTCGGCTGCCGGTTAGGGCAGATACTCTTTGATCTTGGCCAGAAGCTGACGCGGGCTGAAGGGCTTGGTGACATAGGCGTCGCAGCCGGCTGCCCGCGCCTTGGCGTCGTCCCCGCTCAGCGCGTAGGAGGTAACGACGATGATCGGGATCGAGCGGAGCATGGGATCGGCCTTGAGCCGCCGTGTCGCCTCGTAGCCGTCGAGCCCCGGCAGCTGAATGTCCATCAGGATCAGATCGGGCTTGTGTGCCGCCGCGGCGGCGAGCCCGGCTTCGCCGGTTTCCGCCTCGATCATCTGGTACCCGGCGTTCCCGAGCAGGTCGCGCAGGATCTGCCGATTGTCCTCATGGTCCTCGACCACCAGGATGCGTTTGCTCATGCCTGCCCCGTCTGTGCCTCGACCTTGATGGGAAGTGTAAACGCGAAAGTCGACCCCTGTCCCTGCTCCGACTCGACCCAGATGCGGCCGCCGTGCATCTCGATGATGCGTTTGGAAATCGCCAAGCCCAGGCCGCTCCCGCCCTTGCTGCGGGTCGAGGAATTATCGACCTGCTGGAACTCCTCGAAGATCCTGGTTCGATCGGCGACGGCGATGCCCGGCCCGGTGTCGCGCACCGCCACGGTGAACGCCCCGTTCTCGACCGACGCCGCGATCGCCACCTCGCCGGCCTCGGTGAACTTGATCGCGTTGCCCACCAGATTGAGCAGAACCTGGGCGATGCGCTGCTCGTCGCCGCGCCCGGTCGGAAGGCCGGCCGGCACGTCGACTTTGAGCGCAAGGCGTTTCGCGGTCGCCAGCGATTCGACTGCGACGAAGACGCCCTGCACCACCTCCTTGAGCGAGTAGTCGTTGATCGACAAGGTCAGCTGGCCGGCCTCGATTTTCGACAGGTCGAGCACGGCGTTGATCAGCCCGAGCAGATGACGGCCGTTGCTCTGCACCCGCTCGAGCACGCCGCGCATTCTCTCCGACGGCTCGCCGTAGATATTGTCGAGGATCAGTTCGGAATAGCCGAGAATGGCGTTCAAGGGCGTGCGCAGCTCGTGGCTCATGTTGGCGAGGAACTGCGACTTGTGCCGGCTCGCCAGTTCCAGCTCGCGGCCTTTTTCTTCGATCTCGCGGAACAGGCGCGCGTTCTGGATCGCCAGCACCGACTGGTCGGCGAAGGTCTCCAGCAAGTCGACCACGGCCTGCGGGAACACGCCGGGCTCCCGGCGCCGCACCACCAGCAGGCCGACGGTGCGGTCGGGACGCAGCAGCGGCACGATAAGCAGGGCGCGGTAGCCGGCGCCGAGGATGATGTCGTCGAGCGCCGAGGCGGGAGCCTCGCGCAGATCTGCAATCTGCATCGGCTCGCGCCGCTGCGCCGTCGCGCCGATGTTGGCGTCGCCCATGCCGATGTGACGGTCGCTGATCGCCGCGATCATCGCCTCGCTCATGCCGTAGGTGGCGCGTAGGCGAAATTCCTGGCGCTCCTCGTCGAACACGTAGATCGCGCCCGCGTCGGTCGTCGACAGCTCGACCGCCTTGGTGACGATCGTGCGCAAGACTTGTTCGACGTCGAGGGTGGAATTGACCGCCTGGCCGACTTCGCCGAGCGCCCGCAGCTCCCCGACCGACCGCCCCAGCTCGTCCGTGCGAGTTCGCAATTCATTAAGCAGGCGCGCATTCTCGACGGCGATGACCGCCTGGTCTGCAAACGTGGTGACCAGTTCGACCTGCTTCTCGGAGAATCGCTCGACCCGGCTTCGCATCAGGACCAGGACGCCGATCGGCCGACCTTCGCGCAACAGCGGCACCCCCAGCGTGGTCTGAATGCTTTCAAAGCCGGGGACGTTGGTCAGCTTGAATTCTGGGTCGGCCTTGGTGTCCTCGACTTGAACGACTCCGCCCTCGTCCAGGACTCGCCCGACGATTGATCCGCGATCCGCTTCGGCCGGAACCGGGTGCGCGGCCATGTACTGGCCCTGTTCGACCGAGTAGCCGTAGCTGGCGGCGTGGTGGAAGAATTCGCCCCTTACCAACCGAAATGACCCCTTGTCAGCATGGCAGAGCCGGGCCGCCGATTCGATCAGCGCTTCGAGAACAACCTCCAAATCGAACGTGGAGCGGCTGATGACCTTGAGCACATCGGCAGTGGCGGTCTGCTGCTCCAGGGATTCACGCAATTCGTTGAGCAGTCGCGCGTTCTCTATCGCGATCACTGCCTGGGCGGCAAAGTTCGCGACCAGATCGGCTTGCTTGTCAGTGAAGGGACGAACTTCCTGACGGTAGATGACAATGGCGCCGATCAGCTCGTCCTCCTTGAGCATCGGAACGGCGATATGAGACCGCGCACCCCCCAACCTGGCTGCCGCGCTCGGCACCGGTTCAGCGGAATCATCGGCTCTCCGCACCACTTTTCTTGTCCGCCACAATTGATCAAGTGGGCTTCCGGTGGGCGGCTGAAAAGCTCCGCGCCGTTGCACGTATTCGAGAAGGGCAGGTGGATAGTTTCGTTGTGCCACGTTACGGAACGCACCTCCCTCGCTAAGGAACAGCGCGCCGAAACTGGCCTCGCACAGGTGCACCGCGTTCTCCATGATGGTCTCGAACACCGGCTGTAATTCGCCAGGCGAGCCGGAGATGACGCTCAATACTTCCGAGGTGGCGGTCTGCTGCTCCAGCGACTCGCGCAATTCGTTGAGCAGGCGCGTGTTCTCGATGGCGATGACCGCCTGGGCAGCGAAGTTTTGCACCAACGCGATCTGCTTGTCGGTGAACGGTCGGACCTCGGCGCGATAAACGGTGATCGAACCTACCAGCTCGTTCTCCTTGAGCATCGGCACCATCAGAAGCGTTCGCGCTCCGCCAATGTCAACCAGCGCGACAAGCTCGCGAAATCCTCTCATGTATTCCGGCTCAGCCCTCGCGTCCGCAACGTGAACGAGCTGCTTCGTGTCGACGAGGCGACCAAACGGGGTTTGCGGACGAAAGTAATGAACCTGATCCGATCGCCGCTCCTCGATAAGTTCGGGCGGCACGTTATGCAATGCGACCGGACGGAATCCATCACCCTCGGCGATCCACAGCATGCCGAATTTGCCTTCGCACAGCCGCGTCCCGTTCTGCAGCATCGACTGAAAGATCGGCTCCAGCTCGCCCGGCGAGCTCGAGATCACCCGCAGCACCTCCGACGTCGCGGTCTGCTGCTCGAGCGCCTCGCTCAGCTCGCGCGTACGGACGTCGACCTTGTTCTCGAGATCGGCGTAGGACTCCTGCAGCCGGCCGGCCATCTCGTTGAACTGATCGGCGAGGCCTTCCAGCTCGTCGCCGGTCTTGATGGCGATGCGCTGGGCAAGATCGCCGCCGCCGAGGCGCGCGGCGCCGGCGCGCAACGCCTGGATCGGCCCGACCATCCTGCGCGCCAGCACCAGCCCGGCGAGGACCGCGAAGGCGAGCGCGGCGAGCAGCAAGGTGCCGGAGCGCTTGATCGAGCCGTAGAGCGGCGCATAGGCCTCGGCGCGCGGCAGCTCCACGAACACCAGCCAGTTGAGCGGGGGAACCGGCGCATGGGCGGTGAGCACGGCGCGGCCGCGCAGGTCCTGTGCCACCTGCACGTCCTGTGCCTCTCCGGAGGCGCCGGCGCGCGCCGCCTGCACCTGGGCAAGGCCCGACATGTCGGTGTTGCGCAGCACCTGGCTGATGTCGGGGTAGGCGATCAGCCGGCTCTGCGCGTCGATCACATAGGCCTGCCCGCGCTCGCCCACCTTGATCTGCGAGACCACGTCCCAGATGAACTTGAGATTGACCTCGGCGACGCTCACCCCGGCGTCGCGCCGCGCGCCCGCCATGGCGAGCGTCATGTAGGGCTCGGACTCGCGGCGGAAATAGACTGGGCCGTAATAGATTTTGTGCGCCACCGCCTCGGTGAACCTCGCGTCCTTGGAATAGTCGGTGCCGCTGCCGACCACGTCCATGGCGAGCCGCGACACGCGCAGCTGCTCGCGGCCGGCCGCATCGAGCTGGGCGAGTTCGGTGATTGCCGGCACCTGGCGCAGCAGGCGCAGCGCGTCGAACCGGCGCTGCTCGAGCGCACCCGCGGCCCACGGCAGCTGGGTGGTCCAGCCGATCTGGCTCTCGATCTCCTTAATGAACTGGCCGATTTTGGCGGCCGCGGCTTCCGCCTGCTCCCGCTGAATGCGGATCAGCGACGCTTTGTGCTCCTGGTAGGAGAACCAGATTTCCGAGGCGCCGTTGAGCAGCAGGGCGAGCGCGATCACCGCGACGAAGAATGATACGTATTTGCGGAACAATCTGCCGCGCGCTTTGGCGGCGGGCGCGGGAGATTGCGCCAGGGTTGCGGCAGCGCCGTGCGAGGCGTCGTTCACTCGATCACCTCGTCGGCGCGTGCGATGAGCGTCGGCGGAATTTCGAGGCCAAGCGTCTTGGCCGTCCTGAGATTAATGACCAGCTCAAGCTTCGTCGGCTGCTCGACCGGCAGGTTAGCGGGCCGCGCACCCTTGAAGATCTTGTCGACAAGCCCGGCGGCGCGGTAATAGAGGTCTGGATAGTCCACGCCGTAGCTCAAGAGCCCGCCGACCTCGGCGAACTCTCGGGCGGGGTACGCGGTTGGCAGTCTTTGTTCCGCCGCAAGCTTAGCAATCGTCGCGGCATTGGCTTGGGTGACAGCGTCAATTCCGACCGAAAGCGCGCTTACCCGGCGCTGGCGCATCGTCGCGAACGCAGTTGCGATGTCGCGGTCGCCGCGCACGTCGAATACCTCGGCCGATAACCCGAGCGTCTTTGCCGCCGATAGCGTTGCCTCCCATTGCGGCGGGGAGACGGGGTTGCCCATGTTCTGCAGCAAGCCAACGCGGGTGATCGACGGGAAGGTCTCTTTCAACAGCTCTACGCGCTTGCCAGATAACTCGGTTACGAATGCGCTGAAGCCGGTGATGTTGCCGCCCGGCTCGGCAAGGCTTGCCACCACGCCAACACCGAGCGGCTCACCGATCGCCGCCATTACGATGGGAATCGTCGCGGTCGCGGCTTTCGCCGACTTTGCGGCGGGCGTGCCGCGCGTCACAATGAGGTCGACGCCGCGGCCGATCAAGTCGGCGACTAGCCCAGGAAAGCGATCGCCGTCCCCGTCAGCCGAGCGATACTCGATCTGCAAGTTTTGCCCTTCGATATAGCCGTGCTCGTGAAGGCCACGCAGCAGAGCGCCGTAATTCGCCTTGTTGCGATCTAGTGGTACCGTCTCAAGAACGCCGATTCGATAGATGCCGCTAGCTTGCGCGCGCACCGCGAGCGGCCACGCAACCGCCGCGCCGCCGACGAGCCCGATGAACTCCCGCCGCTTCATTCGATCACCTCGTCGGCCAACGCCAGGAATTTGTCCGGGATTTCGAAGCCGAGCGCCTTCGCCGTTTTGACATTGATCACCAAGTCGAATTTAGTCGGCTGCTCTACCGGCAGATCGCTTGGCTTGGCGCCTTTGAAAACCTTGTCCACATAGGTTGCGGCGCGACGATAGAGGTCGGAATAGTTGACGCTGTACGCTATCAATCCTCCCTCATCAACAAATTCCCTGGTAGCATAGATCGCCGGCAATCGATGCTGCGCAGCAAGCTCGACGATTTGCCGTCGACTGGCGTGCGTGACGCTGTCATTACCCACCGCGAGCGCATTGACTCGCTGCGCTCTCGCCGCATCGAACGCACGCACAATGTCTTCGGGTTTTCGGACGTCAAGTAGCAACGGCTCGATACGCAAAGACCGCGCAGCACTCTTCAATTCTTCCCATTGCGATGGAGCAACTGGATTGCTCATGTTTTGCAGAAAGGCCACTCGGCCAACACCGTAGACCACCATACTCAGCAGCTCGATCCGCTTCGGAATCAATTCATTGGTAAACGCGCTCAAGCCGGTGACATTACCGGCCGGCCGCGCGAGTTCGGTGATCACACCGCTCACAAGGGGTTCGCCGCTTGCGGCCATGACAACCGGAATCGTCGTTGTAGCGTCTTTTGCCGCCAATACCGCTGGCGTCCCCCGCGTCACGATCACATCCACCCTTGCACGAACCAGTTCGTTCGCGAGCTGCGGCAAGCGCTCGGCCCGACCGTCGGCGGAGCGATATTCGAAGGTCAGATTTTGCCCCTCGATGTAGCCAAGATCGCGCAGCCCGTTTCGAAGCGCGTTGAAATTGGCTGCATTGAGTTCAGGGGGTATCGTCTCGAGCACGCCGATGCGCCAGACTTTTCCCGCCTGTTGCGCGCGCACGCCGAACGGCCACGCGGCCGCGCCGGCAAGAGCCAAGGTGAAGTCGCGCCGCCTCATTCGATCACCTCGTCGGCGGTCGCGAGCAGTGTGGCCGGAAGTTCAAGCATAAGCGCCTTGGCGGTCTTGAGGTTGATCACCAGCTCGAACTTGGTGGGCTGCACGACCGGCAGGTCGGCGGGCCTGGCTCCCTTGAGAATGCGGCCAACATAATTGCCGCACTGCCGAAAGGCATCGGCAACATCGGGGCCGTAGCTCATCAGGCCACCGGCGGCTGCGGCTTCCTGCAGTTCTCGGATTTGGAGGTCAGCATCCGCATAGTTTGAATTCACAAGCACACCAATCATCTCAGCTTTGGGAACAAACTGGCGGAGCAATCCAAATCGTTTTGGCAGTAGCTCAGTGAAAATCATGCTGACGCCGGTGACATTGTCGCCTGGTCGACTGAGACTGGCGACGAGGCCGCCCTGGACCGGATCGCCACCGCCACTGGCAAAGACAATCGGAATTGTCGAGGTTGCAGCCTTAGCCGCTAGACCCGGGGCGTTGCTTCCACTCGCAAAGATGACTGCCACCTGTCGACGGACTAAGTCCGCTGCGAGTGCCGGCAACTGGTCGTAATGGCCTTCCGCATAACGATATTCGATCGCAAGGTTTTGACCCTCGACAAACCCTAATTCCTTCAGGCCTTCCTTAAATGCCGCATTGAACCGCGCATTGGCTGAAAAGCTGCTCGGAAAGCCGATTGTTGGTACCTCCGGCTGTTGCCCCCTTGCAGCAAGCGGCAAGGCCGCCGCACCGCCGACCAGCGTTATGAACTCCCGCCGCCTCATTCGATCACCTCGTCGGCGCGCTGTTGGAGTTGCACTGGCAGGTCGATGCCGAGCGCCTTGGCGGTCTTCATGTTGATGACCAGTTCGTATTTGGTCGGCGCCTGCACAGGAAGCTCGCCGGGCTTGGCACCCTTTAGGATGTGATCGACATAAGCCGCCGACCGCCGAAATAGGTCGCGCACATCGACACCGTAGGACATCAGGCCACCGTCTGCGGCGAAGTAACGGAACCCGTAGACCGCAGGCAAACGGTGCTGCGCTGCCTGTTCGAAAATCAACTGTCGATGCACCGCAACGAAGGCGCTCGGCAGCACGATCAGCCCGCCGTTTAAGTCATGGGCGAATGCGCTAATGGCACTTTCGATGTCGGCAACGCCGTGAACAGGGGTTGCGATTGGCTTCACCGCGAACGAAGGTGCAGCCGTCTCGACCGCACGCAGGAATAGTGGGGAAAATGGTCCGGTCTCGGGGTTAAAGATGACCGCGACACGCGCGAGGAGAGGCGCAACTTCTTTCAGCAGCCCCAACCACTTGCCGCCTATTTCGGGCTCGACCGAACTGAACCCTGTGATGTTGCCGCCTGGACGCGCCAAGTTCGAGACAAAGCGTTGTCCGACCGGGGCGAAAACATCGACAAACACGATCGGTATGGTGCGGGTCGCCTGCTGCAGGGCGGCCATCACCGGCGAGGTATGGGCGAGGATCACAGCCGGCGCCAGGCCGACCAGCTCTTCAGCGTAGGCTCTCATCCGATCGGCATCGCCGGCGCCAAAGCGATAATGCATCGAGACGTTGCGGCCAACGATCCAACCTAATTCCTTAAACCCTTGCACAAATGCCGTGACCCAGGCCTGTGCTTCCAAATCGCTCTCTGCGTACCCCATTAGCACGCCGATCACAGGCATCCCCGGCTGCTGCGCGCGCGCCGCGAGCGACCCCGCCATGGTCGCGCCGAAGCCGACTATGAACTCCCGCCGCCTCATTCGATCACCTCGTCCGCGCGGGCGAGCAGCAGAGGCGGCACCGTAAGGCCGAGCGCCTTGCGGTCTTGAGATTAATCGTTAGTTCAAACTTTATTGGTTGCTCAACAGGAAGATCGCTAGGTTTGCTTCCCCGTAGAATCTTGTCGGCCAAAACCGCGGCTTGGCGGAAGAGTTGGTAATAATTTGTCGCATATGACATCAGTCCTCCGGACCGCACGCTTTCCCCGTAGGTATATATCGATGGTAAGCCTGCCTCGATTAAAAAGGGGGCAATTCGAGTCTGCCGACTTGCTAGGAACGGATCGGCGACCACAAGAATGCCGCCTAGTTGCAAATTGCGTAATTTGAGAGATGCGTTGGCTAAATCATTGACGGCGGCGACGTCGATAACATCGATTTGCAATCCTAACGCTTCGGCGCTTCGGCGCGCGGATTCCACTGCAACCGCGCAATAAGGATTGGTTGGATTCGACAGCACGGCAATCCGTGTAAGACGCGGCATGAGCTCGCGCATAAGTTCGATCCGCTTGCTCTCGAGTTCCGCTGCCAACGTCGAGAGCCCAGTCATATTGCCGCCAGGGTAGGCAAGACCGGGAACGAGTCCGACTGCAATGGGATCGCCACTTATCATGATAATCGGCGTTGTTTGCGTCACGGCCTTTGCGGCAAGGCTCGCTGGCATCCCCCAGGCAACGATAAGGTCTACCGGCACATGAACAAGTTCTGACGCAAACGTCGCAAATCGGTCGACTTCTCCCGCCGCATACCGGAAGAGAAGGTCGATGTTCCGTCCTTCGGTATAGCCGAGGTCTTTCAGCCCGTCCCGTAAACCATCGAGCGGACGCCAGGCTTCGTTTGAGAGAACGCCAATCCGACGCGTCAAAGTGTTTTGCGCCCAAGCTATAGTCGGCGAGATGGCTGCCGCCGCGCCGACCAACGCAATGAACGCCCGCCGTCTCATTCGTCTGCCTAACGGTTAAGGACGAGACATCGTAACGGTTCAAACGAGTCTAGGTAAGGGACGGCGTATGTTCGCTTTGGGTCAGGAACGGCCCTCCGGCGCATGCCGACGCGAGTCCGCTTAGCCCCTAGAAGCGGACCTCATCGCGGACATGGCGCCACGTCTCCGTAGTGCCATAACCGGACTCATGCAGTGTAGCAAAAAGCACCGTTTACTCGATCACCTCGTCGGCGCTGGGGAGCAGCGCCGCCGGGACGGTGAGACCCAGCGCCCTTGCAGTTCTGAGATTGACCGCAGTAAGGCTGTTCCACTGATCACCCCACGACACAGATAAGCAGTATCGTAGCTATTCGAGCAGGGCGTCGGCACGCAGAAGGAACGTGTCCGGAACCTTTAGACCAATCGCCCTTGCAGTTTTCAGATTGACGGCCAGCTCAAATTTCGTGGGTTGCTCTACCGGCGTGTCTTCCGGCTTCCTGCCCTGCAAAATCCTGTGCACAAATTTAGTGCCGTGCCGAACCGCCGAAGGTCCGTCGGCGCCGAATGACATCAGGCCGCCGACTTCCACGAAGGCGCGCGTTGTTGAGGCCGCCGGCACACGATACTTAACAGCCATATCGGCCACGGGTTTGATGGCCAAGTCGCCCTGGACGACGAGCGCACCGGCTTGATCTCGCATAATGGTCGTGAAGGCATTTTCGAGTTCATCTTGCCCGCGAACCCTCACGATCGGCCTTATTTCTATGCCCGTCGGACCACTCGCGAGTTGAACTTTGTCAAGCATGGCTTTCGCGTATACAGGATTTGCAGCATTGACCAATATCCCTATCCTTTGCACCAACGGCAGCATGTCGCGGAACAGTTCAATGTTTTTTGCAGTCGATGCGGCAGACATCAGAGAAACGCCCGTAATGTTTCCGGCGGGGCGCGCTAAACTGGGAACGATGCCGGTTTCAATCGGGTCGGCTGCGATGATGACAATTGGAATGTCCCGGGTTGCGTCTTTCGCCGCCAGAGCGCAGGGAACGTAAAGCGCTACAATCAAGTCAACCTTCAGCCGGACAAGCTCGGCCGCCAGCCCGGGAAGTCGATCCAGTTGTCCTTCTGCAGACCGAAATTCAAACGCAATGTTTTGGCCCTCAACATATCCAAGGTCGCGTAGCCCTTCCCGGAGTTCCTTCTTGAACGACTCGGCATCGGCGAGACCTATGTAGAGAGCGCCTATTCGAGCCACTTTAGTCTGCTGCGCGCGCGCCGCGAGCGGCCACGTAACCGCCGCGCCGCCGGTAAGCGCAAGGAATTCACGTCGCCTCATCGTCGCCCTCGCGCAGGCCTTCGAGGTGACCTTGCACGGAGAGAACTTCAAAAGCGATGTTCTGTCCCTCAATGTAACCAAGCTGCTGTAACCCCTGCTGAATCTCCGTCACGCCGGACTTAGGCAACGCCAAGAAGCCAACCCGCGAAATACTAGGTGCCAACTGCTGCGCGCGCACACCGAACGGCCAGACTACCGCGCCGCCGCCGAGAGCCAAGATGAACTCGCGTCTCCTCATTCGATCACCTCGTCGGCGCTCACCAACAAGGAAGGCGGCATCGCAATGCCGAGGGCTTTTGCAGTCCTCGCGTTGACTGCAAGTTCAAATTTTGTGGGCTGCTCGATAGGTAGATCGATCGGCTTAGCTCCCTTGAGAACTTTAACTGCGATGGTCCCAGCTTGCCGAAACATTGCTGTCAAGCTGGGCCCATACGAGAGGAGCCCTCCCGCATCAACATGTTCCCTCCATTGATAGATCGCTGGCAACCGGTGTTCTGCCGCAAGATCGATGATTTCGCGGAAAAGTGAAGAAAGCGACGGTGAAGCAAGGACATTGAGACCATCGGCGCCGCCAGCTCGCGCCTTTCGAAAAGCATCGACCAAATGACCACGGTGCCGCACTTCAAACACCTCTAGAGAAAGATTCAATGATCGAGCGGCCGCCTCCGTCGCCTCTACTTGAGACGCGCCCGTTGTTGGGTCCCACAAAGCAGCCACTCTCGAGATTCTAGGAGCCATCTCGTGCAGCACTGCCAATCGCTTCGCGCTCAGCTCTTGGGACAAAATCGTTAGTCCAGTGGTGTTACCGCCAGGATGTGACAAAGAGTCGACCAAGCCGGTTGCAAGGATGTCATCGCTAATGGCAATGATAGGAATAGTTTTCGTCTGCTCATGCACGAGTCTTGGAGCGAAATCACCGAATGCTGTAATTGCATCGACGTTTGCTCGAACCAGTTCCGCGGCGAGTTCGGGAAGTTGTTGCGGGCCCTGGCGTGCGTACCGTAGGTCAATTGAAAGATTGTGGCCTTCGACGAACCCCAATTGGCGCAACGCGAGCATAAAGGCAGGTATGCGAGGAGGCGCGGGGTAAGCCGCGCCCGGCCACAACATACCGATTTTAGCGATCCGCTGTTGACCATGCGCCGCCCATGCCCACGTGGCCGCCCCGCCGCACACGGCCAGGAATTGCCGCCTCTTCATTGGATCACCTCAAAAGGGTCTCGCTTTTACTATCGACGGGAGGCTCGTACTCGGGATTGTTGGGCGTATAGGCCCAAGCGGGAGGACCGTTTGCGGCGGTTGCCCTCTGTTTGCAAGCAAGCGACAAACCATCACAGACGAGAGCAGAGGCCCGGTCGCGCGGTGCAGACACACCCCGCGACGCAGCTTAACCATTCGGGCTGTTTTGCCTACCGATGGCACCGGGGGCTGCCGCGCATGCGTTGGTGAGAGGCGACTTCGGTAGTCGCCGCCTTATGGGCAGCACAACTGGATCGGTAGATACGTTAGCGGACGAATGCAAGGAAAATGCGCAATTCGAACATTCAGCGATGCGGGGCCATTCGGCCATGTGCTTCGTTTCCGGCACACAAGCCGGCTCTCAATCGGTGTCGCCTGACGATCCACCTGCAAGCAAGGCCGCCGTCGCGCGAAGACTGCAACGGGTCAATCTCGGCCCTTGGGCTCTGTCGGCACAATGTCCGGTTTGCCCCCGGACATTGCAGCAGGTCCGAGAAGTGCCACAAGCCGACGTTACGCCAGTGGCTAGGTCGGTGGCGGGCCGAACCCCATCCACTGTCTTATTCTGAATTATCGATCGTACGGCGGATCCCGGCGTGCTATCCTTTGAAAATACCGGCCTCAGTCAGGGAGCGAGTTGCCGTGCGGCGACGGGATTTCATCACCCTTCTCGGCGGAACGGTCGCTTGGCCGCTCGCCGCTCGCGCGCAGCAACCACGAAACCTGCCGCGTATTGGAGTGTTGGTCTCCGCGTCGCCCCCACATCCGTTTGCCGACGCCTTTCGACAAGGATTGCACGCGCTTGGCTATTCGGAAGGCCAGAACATCTTGGTTGAGTATCGCTATACTGAGGGGCGCAGCGATCTCGCCCAACAGTTCGCTGAAGAGTTCGTCCGGCTAGGCGTCGATGTCATCGTCGCGCACTATGCCATAGGGGTCTCAGCCGCTATGGCCGCAACGCGAACGATCCCGATTGTCATGGCGGCGCATGGCGCGCCCTTGCAGTTAGGCGATATCGATAGCTTGGCTCGGCCCGGCGGAAACGTCACGGGTCTGTCCGCGATGGACGCGGAGATCGGAGGCAAACGGGTGCAGCTTCTGCGTGGCCTCATTCCGAACCTCGCCCGCATCGCAGTCCTTGCAACGACCCCGACCACGAGCCCGTTCAGCGTACCCTTTGTGGAAGACCTGCGGTTGGCCGCCACCAGCGCCGGTCTGCATTTTGAGCCGATACTGATCGGCGGCCCCAGTGAGTTGCAAAGCGCCTTCGCGGCAATGGCTAAAGCCAAGGCGCAAGCGGTGGTCGTCCAGGCGTTCTTTGACCCACGCTATGCGATCCTCATAGAGCTCGCGGCCAAATACCAGCTGGCTTACATGTCGGGCAGCCGGGACGCCGTCGCGGCGGGAGGTTTGGTCTCCTTGTCTGCCCACTGGCTGGAGCTTTACGCGCGGGCCGCGTTCTATGTCGACAAAATACTCAAGGGGGCAAAGCCGGCTGATCTACCGGTGGAGCAGCCCACAAAATTTGAGTTCGCCATCAACCTCAAGACTGCCAGGGCGCTTGGCCTCACCGTGTCACCGACGTTGCTCGCTACCGCCGACGAGGTGATCGAGTGACTGATCGAGCAGTATAGGTCGCGATAGCCGCGCTGCATGTGCTGCATTGCAGCGAAGTCTCGCAGCAGATGTCCGAGTTGGGTCGATACTGTCGAAAAAAGATTTTCGGGGTCTCTCCAAGAGAGATTGACTCAAGATCGGTCTTGGATGCGGAACATTGATTCGAGAATTTGCCCTGCCTGATTCTATTGTTGCGAATTTCTATTTCACAGTCTTTTTGCGGCGACTTTTTCGACAGTATCGGTCAAAATGCGAAATCCTCGCGATGAGCGTTTCACTTCCGAAATGCCCGCGTTAGCGGACATCGCATGGACGTCCACGAACGTCCGCTATATGCCAAAAGCCTACAAAGTGCGGTGCAGCGAAGAAGCTATTCGATCACTGCGTCCGCGCGGCCAAGCAGGGTAATCGGGAAGGTGATGCCCAGCGCCTTGGCGGTCTTGAGGTTGATGATCAATTCGATTTTGCTCTGCTGTACGACCGGCAGATCGCCGACGTGTTCGCCTTTGAGGATACGACCCGCATAAACGCCTACTTGTCGAAACACGGCATTGATGTCGCTGCCATAGCTCATGAGACCACCATCCTCGACGAAGGTCCGCCATTCGTAGAGCATTGGCACCGCTGCGCGTGCTGCTGCGGCGATGACCTGCGGACGATTGTCGTAAAGAATGGGGCCGGTCTCGATCAGGGCGCCGGCGCCGTCCCGAACGAGCGACGCAATGGCGGATTCAAGGTCGCTGTTGCCGTCGACTCGCGTCACCGCGAGTTTGAGGCCGAATGACTGTGCAGCGGTTTGGATGTCGCGGAGCTGGTCTTCATAGTCGAGGATGTTCTTATCGGCGAGCCATCCGAGCGTCATGACCTTTGGCACCAACTCGTACAGCAGCTCGACGCGTTTCGCGATCAGAGCATTGCTGCTTGAAGTGAAAAGGCTCACGACGGTCAGATTGCCGCCCGGGCGACTTATGCTTGCGACGAGACCGCGCTTGACGGGATCCCCCGCGATGGCGGCGACGATCGGAATCGTGCTCGTTACATCCTTGGCCGCCCGCGTCACTTTTTCACTCCCGGCGGTTAAGATTACCGCGACGTGCCGATTGACGAGATCACTGGCGAGTGCGGGAAGGAGATCATAGTTTCGGCGTGCCCAGCGCGGCTCAACTGCAACGTTCTGGCCTTCAATGAAGCCAAGGTCGGCGAGCCCGCGCTTGATCCCGGCTAGTCTCGGCGCAAACCCTTCCGGCGTGCCGTCCGCAAGAAAGCCAACCGTCGGGACGCTCTTTTGCTGCGCGCGCGCGGTGAGCGGCCAGGCCGCCGCACCACCAAGCACCCCAATGAACTCACGCCTCCTCATTCGATCACCTCGTCGGCGAGGGCTGAAAACGTGGGTGAAATATTGAGCTGTAGCGCCTTTGCCGTTTTGAGGTTGAGCACAAACTCCGTCTTGAGCGATTGTTGAACTGGAAGCTCCCCTGGCTTTTCACCCTTCAGAATGCCTACGACAAAAGTGCCGGCAAGAGCGTAGGCGTCCGTAATGTTGGTCCCGTAGCTCGCGAGCCCACCCGCCATTACAGCTTCGCGCCAAGGGTAGACTGTCGCAATGGAATAGCGGGCTGCCAGCTGAACGAGCTTATCGCGGCGACTAAACAAAAAGGCATCAGCGCCAACTAGCATTCCGCCTGCATGCATTTGATCGGTCTCTACAAAGGCCCTTTCGATATCATTTTCCGTGCTTGCATGAAAAACACGGACATCTCGCCCGAGCGCACTTGCCGCCGCCTGAACATCGCGCGACTGCGACGCAGTGGTCGCAATATTAGGGTTGAGCAGCACGGTAATTACCGTGGCCTTAGGCAGCAACTGATGTAGAATCTCCAATTCCTTCGAGCCCAAAGAGTTCACAAGAAAACTAACACCGGTGACGTTTCCACCAGGGCGGTTGAGGCTGTCGACAAGTCCAGCCTTGACCGGATCACCGCCGGTCGCGAAAACAATCGGGATTTGCGATGTGACCGCTTTAGCTGCAACAGCAGGTTCCAATCCGCCGCCTGCAAAGATTACAGATACACCATGGCGCACCAGATCGGTAGCCAGCTGCGGTAACCGTTCAAGTTGACCTTCTGCCCAGCGATATTCGATCGTCACATTCCCAGCTTGGCTAAGGCTCTTGCGAAATGCCGCCGTCATTGATGCATAGGCATCTGCTGTCGCACTGTGCAGGAATCCAATCACCGGCTTCGCGGGCTGTTGCGCCCGCGCCGCGAGCGGCCACGCCGCCGCGCCGCCAAGAAGTGTGATGAATTCCCGCCGCCTCATTCGATCACCTCGTCGGCGCGCGCGAGCAGCGTGGAGGGCAAGTCGCGGCGTGCCGCCTCTCCTGCTTTGCCGCCCGCTTTTGAGCGCCTCTTCATATCTTGCCCTCGGCCCGGACTAGGCATCGTAGCGGGTGAGAGTACCGTGCCGGAAGTGGCTACATCGCGGCGCAGCAAATTTAGCTCTCGAACTTCCGCGATGGGTCAACATGCGAAATACTCGCAGTGAGTACTTCACTTCCGATATTCCCTCAATAACGGACATTGTGCGGACATCTCGGGACGTCCGAGTCGTGCCATTAGGCGACATCGCACACCTCTTCCGCCCGCCGCCGCGCTAATGTAGCCTAACCGTCGAACTGCCCAGCGGGACATGCCGAAGTCCCTATTTTGAGCGGGTAGCGCAGGTGCCATCGGCGGGCCGTATGCTGAATAGTCAACTGGACTTGTTAGCGGTTGCGCATATGAGCGCTGCCGCACTCAGCAGTACTGTAATGTAATTGAGAGAAGCATTGGCCATGCGACTTGCTCGTCGGCGCTTCCTCCATTTGGCGGCAGGCGCGGCCGCGCTGCCCACCATGTCGCGGATCGCGCGTGCGCAAGCCTATCCCACGCGACCGGTGCGGATCGTCGTCGGCTTTCCTGCTGGACTTGCGCCCGACGCGGCCGCGCGCTTGGTCGGCCAGCCGCTTTCGGAGCGCCTCGGCCAGCCGGTCGTCATTGAAAATAGGCCTGGTGCCGGCAGCAATATCGGAACCGAAGTTGTAGTGAGAGCGCCGCCGGACGGTTACACACTCCTCCTGGTCGCAGCAACGAGTGCAATGAACGCGGCGCTCTATAAGGAGCTCAATTTTGATTTCGTGCGCGATGTTGCGCCAGTCGCGAGCATTGGCAACACCATCTTTCTCCTGGTAGTCAATCCATCAGTCCCGGCCAAGACGGTTCCTGAATTTATCGCCTACGCCAGGGCCAATCCGGGCAAAACCAATATGGCCTCGCCGGGTACGGGGACCGCGCCCCATGTCTTCGGCGAACTGTTTAAGATGATGACCAACGTCGACTTGGTTCATGTGCCGTACCGGAGCAGTTTCATGCCCGATTTGCTAGGCGGACAGGTGCAAGTCGCATTTATGACAGTGTCCACATCGATCCAGCACATCAGAGACGGTAAGCTGCGGGCCCTCGCGGTGACCACTCCGACGCGCCAGGAGGTGGTGCCGGATGTCCCCGCTCTGGGCGAATTTGTGCCGGGCTATGAGGCGAGCGGGTGGCTTGGCATCGGCGCACCCAGGCGCACACCCACCGAGATCGTCGAAAGGCTCAACAAAGAAATCAACGCCGTCCTTGCCGATCCCGATTTGAAGGCACGCCTTGTCGGCATCGGCATTCCGCCAATGTCGATGACGCCCACCGAGTTCGGCAAATTCATCGCCAACGAAACGGACAAGTGGGGCAAGGTGATCAAATTCGCTAATATCAGGGCGGGATAGATCCTTCAGCGACAGGTCCCTAAAATTCCACTCGGCCCGTCGGGGCACCACGACAGATCGCCATTGCGCGCCTTAGCTCAAGTCGGCTTGGCCTCGCGATAGCGGACATTGGGCGGACATGCCGTGAGGTCCGAGTAGTGCCAAAAGGCGATCTCGGCGCCAGGCTCCGAGTGTCGTGCCCTCGGGTGGCCCGCGGGAAACAACGCGGGTAACATACAGGCGCATTGCATGCGCTGCGCGCGCCGCGTTCGTCTCCGGATCGGAATCCTGAGGATGCTCATGAAGAACTTGCTTCTCTCGGTTATGTTCGCTGCCACGCTCGTAAGTCCGACCGAGGCGCAGCAGAGCTCGGACCCTCGCGTTGCCGACCTTGTGCGGGCGGGCAAAATTCGGGTCGGTGTGCATTCTATTATGTATACGACGGACTCCCGAACGGGTCAGCTGACGCCGGCCTCGACCGGTATCATTCTTCTCGACATCGCCCGGATACTTGGCGCGCGGATCGGCGTTGAGGTCTCGCCTGTCGGACATCCGACTATTCCCGAGATGTTGACATGCCTTACGTCCGGCGCCTGTGACATGGGCTTTATGGGGCCTGACCGGTCTCGGGCTGGCTTAGACTTCACGCCTCCCATTCTCCAATTGGACTACACCTTTCTGGTGCCCGCGGGTTCTTCGATCCAAAGTATCGCCGATGCGGATCGGCCGGACGTTCGCATCGCGGTCGTTCGCGATCACGCCTCGACCTTGACCTTGAGCCGCTTGCGTACTGGACGTGCGGACGTATTTGCATCGGTCCGCCCTGCGCTTTTGGCGTATTCCTCGAAGCTTCCCGGCTCTCGGGTTCTAGAAGACCACTACGGCGCGAACCTGATCGGCATGGCGGTGGCGAAGGGCCAAACCGCACGACTCGACTACCTGAGCGAGTTTATCGAGCAGGCCAGTGCGTCGGGATTGGTACAGCAGGCCATCGATCGCGCTGGCTTGCCCGGGCACCGCGCAGCACCGGTAAAAACAAACTGAACGCCGTTGCGCAATTGCTCCTGAAAAAGCTTGGGGGTGATCGACAGCAGCGGTCATCCAGCTGCAGATTGATTGCTTCGGGCCGTCAGCGGCCTCCGCCGCCACTGCGCTACTCGTCCGCTTAACCTCGCAGAGCGGACCTCACCCCGGACATGGCGGAACGTCTGCGAGGTGCCATTAGCATACAAACTGGCCCGGTGGCCGTGCCTAGTGCGCTGGCACCGGCGCTGGCGGACGTAGCGCGGGTTCCGATTTACTGGTCCCCGGTGGCCGCGTGTTGCGGACGATAGGCTGAGAGCCAGCGCGAGTATCGACCGACTGTAGAAAGGCGGTGAGAGCCTCCGCCGAGGCAGAGCCGCTTGTGTAGTGCTCTTGCAGAAAGCGGGACAGCGTCCAGCTAAATCTGTCCTTAGAGAGGCCGCGCGCGCTACGATGGCGGTGCGCGCAGTTGGCCGCGAACAGCTTGGCGCCGGATTTGCCCCGGTCGAGATCCTCCGGGTGAGCTATCCCGCCCGTGAGGGTCACGACGATCATTAGCGAAAGCAGCCCACGGCCGATCGCCGACATGACACACCTTCCCACTGAATGTCGGCTCCGGCCTAGGCCGCATGCGGCCGACATGACGCGAGGAAGAAATCATAGGGCTATCGGCGTCAATTTTGGGGCACCGTCGACGCCCCTGATCCACCTCACGAGCCGCTCCGTCGCCGGAACATATACAGAAGCGCCTTGCGAGCGAGATCGCGAAATGGGCAAAGACGATCAAGAGCGGCGGCATAGCGCTCGATTGAAGGGCGTAATCCTCTAATGTTTTCTGCTTTGCCCCAGAAGCGGACAGCCGACAAGATACCCGAGTGTCGCCGCGAACGCGCCTTACGCCTGCCCCAGCGCACGGAAATAATCTGAGTTGGTCGGGGGGACGGTAGCAACCCGACAAGTGGCCCCGGCAGGTCCCCGTCACCTACACTGCCGGGGCCGCACCATCGCGTTCGGGCGTGAGATCAAGGAGCGGAGCTATGTCGCGTGATCCCCACGAATATCGCGTACACGCGATAAAATGTGCTGGGTTGGCGTCGAGCGTCAGGACGCCCGAGTTGAAAGTGATGTTTTCGGAGCTATCAAAGGGCTGGGAAACCCTCGCACGTGCCATCGAAGAGGCCGACGCGACGTTTGCACAAAACGACGTGGATGACAGTCCGGCTCAATTGAGCGCGGTACCTTGAGTGGCTGTCGGATCGATGCAGCGACGGCCGCCCCGCGGCTGTCATCGGGGCCGCGCGCGCGGTTACGGCGCCTAGGTTACGATGATGATGTCGGTGAAGATGCCAGATTACTAATCGGTCGGCCGAGAAGCCAAGGCCACTGGCTGATTGCGCAAGGCGGCTGAGCCGGGCTCTGCACGGACCTCGGCTCGGCCGCCTCGGGCTTCACGGCGGTGCTACTGGTGTACGCGGGTTAGTGGCGTCTTTCCTCCCATACCAGCGCGCGCATCCGGAGCTTGGTCAGCATGCTCTTGAGAGATTTTCACCTCAACCGCTTACTGGTTGCGTGGCCCGGAGTTGATGCTTGGGCGTCTGCCAGGCGCAGGTGGCCATCCCGCGCCGCGTCGGCGGATCGGAAAAATACGCCCGAAGAAATCACCGAATGGTATCATTCTCAAGGCGAAGAAATTTCGGTTTATCGGGCGTGCGCCATTGCCCTCATCCTTTTCAGTTTCAGAAAATTATTGCCTTGTAGTAGTCCACTGTTGCGTTGACGGCATCGGTCCATTGGTCTGAGTTAAGATCAATAGGCCGACGACAATCCACGCAGAGGATTGAGTAGTTGGGTACAAGATCACGAACCAAGTAGAGATGGACTGCTCCGCAATCCTCGTTTTTACATTCAATGGGAACTCTAGCGTCAGCGAACATTGCGACGGGCATCGATTTAGCCTCCAACATGCCTATATCGCTTTTGGTCCACCCCTGCCGGCTCGACCCGTTCTTTTTTTCCGGCCTACAGTCATCATTGCACCTGAACTTCGTGGCCGCGACACGGCTCAAATCGGGCATCGTGGCGTTGCACTATCGCCGGAGCTAACGGCTAAACTCCCGAAGTAGCATGTCCAAGGTCCGGCGACCGGGTCTCATACTCCGGTCCCTGCAATCGCTCGCCGGACGCACGGTAGATGCCCCAAAGCCTGACTGGCGGGGGGCCCGGCCCCGCAGATACTCCGAGGTCTGCGGAAGGCAACGCCGACACGCCCTATGTAAAACGAATGTCCGCTCTCGCCGCGAAAGCAGCCATACAGCGGACATCCCGGAACGTCCGCTAAGTGCCATCGGCGGACATTCCACCGATCATCGGCGTGGTTGGCTCATTCATTGTCAAGCCAGAACCGACGTCCGAGAGCCCCGCCCCATTAACTGGGAGCGGCGGGCTATTCGATGGGTCCGTATTGGTGCGCGAAGCGGACTACGAGGTAACGGAAGAAGCGATCGGTGATCAGCCCCAGAGTGCCGAGGCAGACGATGCCGATGAAGATCTTGTCGGTCGCCATCCACAGCCGCGAGTTGAAGATGAGAAAGCCGAGGCCGGAGTCCGCCGCGATCATCTCGGCCGCCACCACCGTGGCGAAGGAATTTCCCATGGCCAGGCGCATGCCGGTCAGGATGAAGGGAAGCGTGGCCGGCAGGGTCACGTGAAGGAACGACTTGAAAGGCGTGGCGCCGAGGCAGGCGGCCGCGCGCAGCTTGTTCTCCGCGATGTGTGAAACGCCGACCATGGTGTTGATCAGCACAATGAACACGGTGGTGTAGACGATAATGAGCACTTTCGAGGTCTCGCCGATGCCGAACCAGATCACCACCGGGGTGAGCCACGCGAGCGAGGGCACGAAGCGGAAGAACTGCGCATAGGGATCGAAAATCGCGCGCACGACCGGGACCGAGCCCATGACGAGGCCCGCCGGTGCCGCAACGGCGCTGCCGATCAGGAACCCCAAGAGGATGCGCTGCAGGCTGATCGAAACGTGCTCGAACAGCTCGCCGCTCGCCACCATCTCCGTTCCCGTCGCCAGCACCGCCAGCGGCCCGGGAAAGAACTGCGGTTTGAAGAAGGTCGTCGCGACGACGTGCCACAGCACGACCATGCCGATAATGGACGCGGCGTAGATGAGGTGCTCGGTCTTCAGCTTGCCGAGCAGGTTTGCCAGGCGTGGCGCCACCGCCATGGTATCGGCGGCGTTCCGCGGGCCGCTGACCTCAGTCATGTTTCGTCTCCCTCCTCGCCTTCGATGATCGCGTTGAGGTGTTCCCACATTTCGCCGAAGCCCGGGTGGCCGCGTCGGCGTGGCCGCGGCAGGTCGACGGGGATGATCACGCCCAGCCGCGACCCGGGCCCCTTGGTCATCACGCCGATGCGGTCCGCCAGCAGGATCGCCTCGGCAATGTCATGGGTGATGAAGACAATGGTCTTGTTGGTCTTGCGCCAGATCTCGACCAGCTCGTCCTGCAGGCGGGAGCGCGTCTGCGCATCGAGCGCGCCGAACGGCTCGTCCATCAGCAGGATTTTCGGATCGGTCGCGAGCACGCGGGCAATTTGCACCCGCTGCTTCATGCCGCCGGACAATTCGTTCGGATATTTGTTCTCCTGGCCGTCGAGATGCACGAGATGCAGATATTCGCGTGCGATTGCGTGCCGGCGCTCCGCCGGCAGTCCGCGCATGCGCAGGCCGAACGCCACGTTGTCGATGGTGCGCAGCCAGGTGAATAGCGCGTCGTCGCTCTGAAACACCACCGTGCGATCGATCCCCGGCCCGACGATGGGCTGCCCGGCCAGGGTGATCGTTCCGCTGGTGGGCGGAAGGAACCCGGCCATCAGGTTGAGCACGGTGGTCTTGCCGCAGCCGCTCGGCCCGAGCAGGCAAAAGAATTCGCCCTCGGTCAGGGCAACCTCGAAGTTCGACAAGACTTCCGGCGCTTGCACGCCGCGGCGGGCGGCGTAGCGGTAGCTCACGTCGCGCGCCACCAGGAAATCCTGCGCCACGTCGGTCCCCGATCGCGGCCCGGACGCCTACCAACCGGGGGCTCGATCCGGCGCGACCTCTTTCATGATCTGCGGACGGATGAAGTCGTTCCAGTCCGGCATCTTCTTGATGATGTTCTCGGCCAAGGCGATGTCGGCGGCGGCGCGGAAATTCGCCGTCACCACGTCCTTCGGCATCTCCATGCGGTAAACCATCCGGCTCATATAGAGCTTCATGTCCGGTTCGGGGATGCGGAAGGCCTTGGCGGTCATTTGAGCCGCCTCGTCGGGGTTGCTGGCGCAGAAATCCGCCGCCTCCATGAGCGCCTTCGTCGCCCCGACGACGCGTGGCCGGTCGTCGACAAGTCCCTGGGAGTAGTAATTGTAGGACGTGAGAACGAAAACGTTGTCGTCGCCCGACCGGGCCAGCACGTGTGCACCCTCGACCAGCTGCTCGGCCTTGGTGAGCCATGGCTCCCACAGGAAGAAGGCGTCGACATCGCGACGTTCGAGGGCCGCCACCATCTCGGGCGCCTGCATCGTTTTTACTTTGATCTGGTCCACGGGCAGCTTGTACTTTTTCACGTAGTTCAAGAAATAGAGGTGCCCGCCGCTGGCGCGCGGATAGCCGACGGTGCGACCGATCAGATCTTGCGGCTTAGTGATCTCGTGGCGGGCGGCAATGCCGATCTGCTTGCGGCTGGTGACTGAGTAGGACGTCACATAGAGCTTGCCCCCCTTGTCCCAGCGGGTGAGCCCGCCGAACTCGGTGGTCGAGCCGATATCCGAACTACCGGTGAGAATGGCGTCGAGGGCGATGTTGCCGTCATCGAACGGCTTGAAGGTGGTCTCGAGATCGTATTTCTCGAACATTTTGCGCTCCGCGGCGACCACGAAGGGCGCGAAGATCGCGTCGATGCCCGTGGACGTGGGTACCTTCTTGAGCGCGGCTCGACTTGCGCCCGGCACCGTCAGGACGAAGAGCCCCGCCCCGAATGACAAGCTGAACGCGCGTCGTGTCGTATGTTGCACCCGCCAACCGTGGTCCATGTGTCCCTCCGTCAGTATGGATGCTTCGGCACCCTGGAACGTCAGTGCTCCAGGTTGCGCCGAAGGTCTCATGGCCCGGCAATGGCAGAAGGAATATCATGCTTTGAAGCCGGGGGTGTGGCAAGGGATCGCCGAACGACCGTCTTTTAAAGGTATGCTGAAGGTCAAACCCAGTGAGGTTCATATCGAGTAGATCGCTTCCGGGTGGCCCTCGATAGCGGACATTGGGCGGACATCCGCCAACGTCCGAAATGTGCCAGAAGCAGACTCATGCACTGCAGCAATTTTCCATCACGAATGATCTGCGACTTGCCGGACTGGAAAGACGAGACGGCAGAGGGACGATCTACGTCATCGGCTGGCCGGGACCGTGTGCGCCGGCCGCTGACGGCGATTTACACCACCTGCGGAAGGTCCCGGCACCTCGCATGACATTGGTCGCTAACGCTGCCGGCAGGCTTGCATGGGCAGTCGGCGGTTAGCTCATCGAGCCAGTCAAGAATCCGGGCGTCGCGTCTGCGCTGCTTGATGAGGCGATGCACGGCATAGCGGCCGGTGCGCCCGCACTTCGGGCACTCGACCACAAGCACGTCGAGCTTGCCGGCAAGTCGCCGAACGTGGTGCCAATAGCGCCGGCATGGTTTACCATGGCAACCAAAGCTCGGGCATCCTTTGATCCAGGTGCATATACGGGATCATTAGATTTTCTGGTCGTCTGGGTACCTCTACAAGCCGCTTGTCCGCCTCTCGCAACTGTTGCAGATGTTCCTGATACTCTGGTCCGGGGCGATGATAACCGGTCGAAACACATTAACGGCCGGATCGCGATCGAGGAGTCTCCGTCACCTGTGGGCCACGATGGTTGGTATCTTGATCGTCGATGCGCCTGCGCGGGAAAACGAGGAGCGGTTCAGAACGCCGCAGCTTCTTGTCGAGCACGGCATTCGCCGCGCCATGAACGTGATCCTCCAGGGCGACGGCTCGCCTTACGGCGTGCTGGAGGTCGACAGCCGATCGGAAGGCGAGTTCAGCCAGCACGACATCGCGTTCCTGCAAGGCGCGGCCAACATCCTTGGCATGGCCATCGAGCGGCATGCAGTTCGCGGTCGGGAGCAGCCAAAACTCCGCCCACGGAGCGGCCTTCTGAGCATACCTCGCTAAGCCGCAGTTGCCTTTTCGGGAGCCTAGTGCGGGACCAGGCCGCAGGCCACGAGCTCGGAGCTGACAATCTCTGCGATCCAGCGATTGCCCAGCGGCGTGTAATGTCCTCCCGGCTCGTGCGGCATCTGCCCGCCAAGCTCCTGCACATACCGGCGTAACGCCGGCTTCAGGTCGATGACACAGGCTTCACCGCTGTCGCGAAGGTCATCGATAAATTGACGCTCGAAGGGGGTATCGATCAGTACCCGGCGGGCGTCCGGGATCAGAACGATGGCGAGCCGCGCCTTGCGCCGTCGCGCGCTCTGCGCAAACCGCGTGATCAGACGCCGCGCCAATACCCCTGATCCTGATGGGTGCGCCGGGTCCAAATATTCCTTCCGATCGCGCCAATAATAATCAAACCCCGTAACCCAAAGATAAATCTCGCGCAGCGCCGTTACCGTGTAGGGAAACGTCGCGGGGGTAAAAACCTTTTGCATGAAATAATCGTCGGCGTGATGCGTTAGAACAGATTCGCGCGTGAGTGGGTCGGGTATGGGATGAAGGCGTAACCCTTGGCCATCCAGAGTGAAATAAGGTTTGACCAGTTGGAGGTCCATCGAGGAGTAGAAGGTCCACGAGGCGGCCACGGAGCGGCGGACCATTTCGGGAAGTACACCCAGAATGACGAATTGGCCTTCCGTCGCCACGCGCTCGAAGCGTAGGACAGCTTGATCGAGGCCGTAGCCTATCTCGCCATAGTTTTTGACGGCGCAACCAAGACGAAGCGACAACAAATGGACCCAAGCCTCGTCGATCTTCACTTCGGCGCTATAAGTCATCGAATCGCCCAACGCCGAACCGCAGACGGGACCCGGCTCGAACGGCGCCGGACGTGGGTTGTCGAATTCGGGCCAACCTAGCGGTCGCTGCGTCACGGCCCGCCTGAGCTGCTCGTCGGTCACGCGTGTGAAGACGTCCGGAGAATAGAAGCGAAGGGCGCCAAAATACATTGCGGCATGCACAAAGACCCAGGATTGGACCTTGGCGAAGGCCTGATGACGACCGCAAAAGCAAACCCTAGCCGGACATTGCGAGATCTGAAGCGCAATTGCATGACCTGCGGATTGGCTCTCACCAGTAAGGCCCTAGGCCACGCGCGACGACCGACGCTTGGGGTCAAGAAGCGAACAACTCAATTTGAGCATAACGAGTCCGCTTTTCCTCCGACAGCGGACATTGAGTGGGCATCGCTGAAGGACAGCAAAGTGCCAAAGCTGCCGTGAGCAGGTGCAGCAAAAATCCGCAATCGAATGCGCGGCGTGGAGAGCTAGACCGTGATGACTTTTCTTCGAATCGTCATCACGCTCTAACTTTTTTGTTGGCGCATGATGTTTTCCCGAAAACCGGTACCCACTTTTCGGCATCATGCGCTAGAGGGGCTGGACCCAATCATCCTTTGCTGGGATTGATCAGGTATTTCTCCCCTGTCGCACGCTTGCCATAGACGGCGATGTTGGAGAGCTGCAGGGCCTCCGGCAGCGACACTACCTTGGTGTAGCGGCTGGCGAAGGTTGTCTTGAGTTCGGCCACCACGCGCTCGCGCAGCGGCGTCTGCCCGGCGCGGCCGATCTTCTGCAGGAACGGTGTCAGGAGCCAGCCGCCGACGCCCCATGCCTGGCCGTAGTTGCGCGTCAACTCGATCGGGCCGGTGTTGAGACCACCGTAGATGTAGACCTGCTTGTGCGTGGTCGAACCGTAGCGGCTGAACTGCTTGGCGTTCTTGTTGAGCGCCATCTCCATGCAGGTCAGGATCTGGCTGGCGAGCGTGCCGCCGCCGATCGCATCGAAAGCGATGGTGGCGCCGGTCTCGACCAGCGCCTCAGTTAGCTCTTCCATAAAGTTCGGCGAGGTCGAATCGAGCACATGCTTGGCGCCGATGCCGCGCAGCAGCTTGGCCTGCGCCTCATTGCGCACGATGTTCACCAGCCCGATGCCGTCCTTGAGGCAGATGCGGTTCAGCATCTGGCCGAGGTTCGAGGCGGCGGCGGTGTGGACCAGCGCCTTGTGTCCCTCGCGCTTCATGGTCTCGGTCATGCCAAGCGCGGTAAGCGGATTTACGAACCATGAGGCACCTTCAGCGGCGGTCGTGCCGTCGGGTAGTGGCTGGCAGTCGCTCACCTTCTTGAGGCGATACTGCGCATACATCGCGCCGCCAACCATCGACACGGTCTTGCCCTTGAGTGCCTGCGCGGCCTCCGACGAGCCCGCCTTGACGACAGTGCCAGCACCTTCATTGCCGACCGGCATCGACTGGTCGAGCCGCGCTGCGAGGAACGGCAGGGCCGCTGATGGCACGCTTGCCCTCACGACGACGCCCTCGCCGCTGCCCGTCGACTTGGCCTTACTCATGTCGGCCGGCCCCACCAACAGGCCGAGGTCGGAAGGATTGATGGGGCTTGCCTCGACCTTGACGAGGACCTCGTCAGGTCCGGGCTCGGGCACCGGGACCCGGACGAGCGACAGCTCAAGCTCGCCGTTCTTGCGGATCAGGGACCTGAGTTC
>Ga0210408_10000811_pt1 | contig 35438 bp, 22 predicted proteins | sample IncBWH4MmetaG_FD_155471 | JGI IMG/M metagenome (GOLD analysis project Ga0210408, IMG submission 155471) | Forest soil microbial communities from Barre Woods Harvard Forest LTER site, Petersham, Massachusetts, United States - Inc-BW-H-4-M | ecosystem: Environmental > Terrestrial > Soil >... | reverse complement strand
CGACTGCCCCAGCCATTGTCTCGATATCCGCCATCGTAAGTTGAATTCCTGGAATATCCGCAATTTTGAGCGTCAGATTGAAGTTCATCTCGTTCATGCTGCGCCTGTGGACTATCATAGCCGTAGCGATTGACGGCACGATTGACGGCGTCTTGATCCCTTTGAATGCGGTTCGCACATCCCTCGTCCCACCGTTGAGCGTGCGCAGTACCAGCGGCTGATATCACCGCCGTCAAGCCAAAACAGATCACTAGTGGTGAGCTAAAATGAGGTTTCATTTGCTGCCTCCGACTGTCGGTGTTCTCGACTGGGTTACTTATTAAGATGAGGTGATCCGCAATTGAGTTGCGTCAGCGGGCCAGAATAGCTGACAGCAAGTTTTCTCTCTAGCGGTTCCTTTGTGCATCGTTAACTGAGATGGTAGTATTTCTCCAAATGATAATCTGGAAGCGCACGAAATTCGGGAAAGACCGGCGCCGGAAACACAAGCACTGGCAGGTGACCGTCTTTTACAAGGACGGGGAGAAGTTTGCTCGCGTGTATACGGACCATGAGAAGGCCGCTGGCTTTGCAGATCGGCAGAAGAAATCTCCGGTCGTGAAGATGGCCCGTGTTACTCAACTCAGCTAACCGCTGCAAGTTCCCCACGAACATCTTCGTTTGCTGTCAAGATTCACAGTTCCAATGGGAATGCCGAAATCAGCGGCAACACGATTCGCCACACCTGAGCCACATTCCGATAAGCGGACTTCACAGGACTTGGCCGCTAGACTTTGGTGGTGTATACAGAAAACCAACGCCGTGTGGACCAACTTGGACGAGAAGGCTAAGAACAGGAACTGAATGGGCTATTCAAGATCAATCGTGATTTGCGCTCTGGTTGTAATTTGCGGGGCCTTGTTTGTGGCATTCTTGCCTGTGTTCGTCGCTTTCGGTTGGCACATCCTCCATGGCAACTCTGTCCAATTTGAAGCTTGGGAGATACCTGTCCCTTGGGGATGGAAGGAAACAAAGTACGAAAATCTAATATTTGTTCAAAAGCTTGAAGGATGGCCTGAGCACGGTTTCGTCGTATCCGAAGTGGTTTTGGGGAATCTACACCTACCTGTTGGTGGCGTACTTGAACACGAAAAACTAAAAAGGGCGATGATCGAGCACAATGCGGACTATCGATATATTTCCGAAAGCCAACTCGACCTGGATGGTGAAACTGGCTTTTGTTTCCACTTCGTTCGCTCCGACGCCACTCAGGGTCTCTTGATCGATTGTTCGTTTCCAATCCATCGGCTCTCGATCCAATACATGGGCATGAAATCCCGGTCTCGGGTTCTCGATTCAATTGTCCAAAATATCAGACCTAGTAAGTAAACCGGCTTTCGCGGCCCGACCTGGTTAGGGCCTGATAAACGGGCTTACCGGAATGTGGGTTTTCAAACCCCAACTGGCAAGCGTGCCAACGCCGATACGAAGTGGTACAGTCGGGGAAACCATGAAGAACGATGTTTGGGAAATTGTCAAAAAGGAAGACGGAACATTCGATTTATTCCGCACGGGGAAATTACTGCACGAGTCAATTCCAGAAGAATGGCTTTCAGATCAGCTAGGGCACTATGGCTTCTGTGGTCAGGAATACGATGACATCCGCTACCAACTGGATCTGCTAGGCCGAGCGAAAATAGTCCTCTAACCCCAATATCCGATCTTTGTAACGCAGCTCGCCTTCACGATAGGTCCTGTGAAACGGCCTTATCGTCATGTGGTCCGCGGTCGAAAAAGCCAGCTTCCGAGAAGCGGACTTTTCGGGAGCTGGGAGATTGGGTTGTAGTATGTATTCTGAGCGAACAGCGGCACGAGCGTGAACAAGCTGGAAGAGGAGAGTAATCTTCAGGACTGTGAGGGCATGTTTCGACCTATCGCGGGCCGTCGTTTGCTCTTGCGCATGCTCTCATGGCGCAAGCAGGCGATCTCGCAAAGCCTGGATTTGATCAGCCGTAATTTTCAAGCCGTCTTTCACATATGCGTCAAACGACCCATATTGTGAGTCAATCGCGCTAAACGCTGCTTCGATATAGCTCTGCTCCGTGCCTGCCAGCACTCGCAGAACCTCCGGCTTTAGGGATGAAAGACCAGACGACGCGCCCGCCTTCTCCCGCATTTTGATCCGTTCGAGTTGCTGATCCACAGCCTGATTGCTCTTTAGGTATTCCAGGTAAACCTGATCGCGTGGCACTTGAAGGAGCGTCATGAGTATGGCAACCGTGACTCCCGTACGATCCTTTCCTGCAGTACAGTGGATCAAAGCTGGTTCGGCACCTCGCGCCAGGCGTTGAATCACCTCTCCGATTTCGGGTGCTCCTTGAATTGCAGTGCGGGCTGTCGCTTGCTGCATTAACCGTTGGGCCTGCTCCCGATTCTGCAATTCCGCCACGCTGTTTTCCACCGACCGGGTCGTATCTTCGTTCCGGGGATGCCCCACCGAAATGGCAATTACTTCGGGGACTTTCTTGCCCCACTGGGTTGGCGATTCCTCGCGGTCCTTGTCTGTTCGCAGGTCGATTTCGTAACGAATGTGCAAAGATTCAAGGGTTTGCTGGTCGGCAAGAGTCAGACCGGAGAGTTCGCCTGAGCGGAAAATTACGTGCTGCTTCATTTTGTGCCCATCAGAGGTCTGATACCCGCCAATATCCCGAAAATTGGCGGCCCCGGATAGTTGTGTCTGATCTCCTGGAAACGCGAAGGTTGTGATCGCAACCGATAGGACTACCGCGCCAAGAACCGATTTGGTTTGTGCCATTTCGCTTTACCCCTGTGATTCCGTTGGGACACGACGGTACAACTGAAACCGCGCATGCGCTTCTAACGGACGGATATTAATAGTCGATGAGATTTGGAATAAATGTCAAAGACGAATGCTTGGTCGTCAGCTTGTCCACTGGCTCGCTCGGCCCCCTGCCACATCCTGATAAACGGTGCCAGCTCAACCGGTCGATGCAACACCCTTCTAATCTGTTGATCCGATAGTACCTTTCAAAGAGACCTGATCCTTTGGGCTGTATTCGATAAAACCTAAACAGGGCAGTGTTTTCTTTGAATCAACGCTGGCGAATGAATTTAGCCATTGAAACACCTGCAAATAGGATTTCGGGTGAGTGTCGCGTCGACCCATTGAGACCACCGGGCTTATGGGAATCTGGGAATTTGGGCGAAAAGCCACATTCCGCGAAGACTTACCGGGACTTGCAGCCGCCTTCACGAGTTTCGATCAGGGCTCGAAGTCGTTCAAAGTTGTCGACGACAAAATCCGCACCAGAACGTGCGAGTTCTTGCTTTGTGAACGAAGTAGGGATTGCCGCGGCAATGCATCCAGCAGCTTTTGCTGCCAGAATGCCATTTAGGGAATCTTCAATTACCAAACACTCTTCTGCGTTCGTTCCCAACCCGAGGATCGCTCTCTCGAAAACCTCGGGATCGGGCTTCGGCTTTGAAAAGCCGGATGAGTCCACGATGAAATCAAAGCTGTTTTCCAGACCGAGGAAGGAGAGAGCGGCACGCCGGTTACGTGGGGTCGCCGAGGTTGCCAACGCAATCCGATATCTCGTGCGTGACCACAGTACAAATTCCATGGCGCCTCTTACAGGTACCACCATGTGTTCTATAGTCTCAAATTCCTCGTGCTTGATACGGATCAGTTCCTCGGGCTCTAAATTCTTGTCGTCTATGGCCCGAACGACCTCGATCATCATCGTATCGTCGGGACGCCCTCTGTATTTTTCGTAGACGCCTTCTGGCAAAGAAATGCCGAAGCGCTCAAACGCGCGCTTCTTCGCTAACTTATGAACCGGTTCGGAATCGATAAGCACTCCGTCCATATCGAAAATGATGCTGCTGAGTTGCATGGTCTCCTTTGGGTACCTTAGCAGAGGGAAGCCTACACGCGTCTTTTGTGTCGTGCCAAGTCCTGTGAAACGGGCTAATCGGAATGTGGCCGAGTCACAGTTTGAAAGCAGAAATTTCTACAGTATCCGTCGCATTGACTGGTCCCAAGGACGGGAGTAGGTTGACCTCAACTAGGAACGATCACAACACCCACACCCCGGGGCCGGATCACCCCATTCGGCCCCTTCTTAATTTCGAGCATTTGGAATGGGCGACACCAATTCCGCCTGATAAACAGCATTGTTGGAATTTGGCCCGGGAGGCTAGTGCAGGCTGAAAGCCACCTTCTGGACAAAACTAACCACCTGTGACAGTCCACAGAGGTTGCTATTCCATTGACAGCCGTTATCACAACGAGGATGATCCCAGAAAAGCTCGCAGCCAAATGGCAGACCATAGCCCGGCGCGAATAATCGAGAATGGTCAAAACCGATAATCGCCGCACTGGTCAATTTGCACTGGTGCGGCGTAATATTTTGCGTGGTATTTATGAATCGATCTAAACAGCTATCCGTTTCGCCATTTTCTGAGCGATGTAAAATAGAATATTCCGATCCCCGTCCTCCAGCCTACTGAACAGGCGTCGGAACGTGTAAAGCAGATTCGCGTCTTTGCCGGAATCGCCCCACAGAATGTCGTCCGTAGTCTTCCGCTTCAAGAGATTTGGCAGGTTAGGCGGCTCTTCGCCATCATAAAACAGTTGGTACATCGGAACTTCTAGGGCACGAGCAAATTTCTCAAGCGTCTCAACGGAAGGAACCGTATGCCCGTTTTCGAGACGGGAGACGTAGCAACGGAGCAGCCCGGTCTTCTTCTCAATGTCGCCTTGTGAAAGCTTCCTTTCCTCACGTAACGCACACAATCGCTCACCAATAATCAAGATTTTATCCTCCCTAAGATAAGAATGAATCTAGCGATCGACAAAGGTTGAATTGGGGACGCGAGAGATTAACTCAAACTTCGACAATTGCATAGGAATTTTCAGTCGAGGCTATAATCGAATTCCTAGCCAAGCTATGGTTGCAGGTTCATGCGACGGAGAAGATCGGCGAAGCGCGGGTCCGACCGCAGGGGATCGTAGACTGGGTGCACTTTAATCATGACAATGAAGTGATCTTCATAAGCCTTTTCCAACCACTCGAACGCCATGTCGCTTTCCCCAAGGCCCGCACAGATTACGGCCCGGTGATACGGTGGAACATACTTTTGCTTCGAGAGTTCGTTCAATTGATCGAGCACCTTCTGCGCCTCAAGCCTTCTGCCCGCCGCCGCATAGCCGTATCCGAGCAACGCTAGCGATAAGTTGCTGGAAGAGATCGCAACTGCCCTTTCCAACTCCGCGATGCCTTCCTTGTACATGGATTTTTGGACATAGGCCAAGCCGAGGAAAGTGCGCGGCAAAAAAAAGTTCTGCTCCAACTCCAGTGTCTTCCGGTATTGCTCAATCGCTTGGTCATACTTCCGTGCAAAGTAGAGTAGAATCCCCAACAACCAATTAATGTTGAGCGAGAGAGGATCAAGTTCCAGGGCCCGTTTCACCTCCGCGAAGGATTCTTCAAGCCGTCCCGTGTTCGCCAACGTCCAGCCGTACCAAAAGTGGGCCATTGCATTGTCCGGGTTGAGCGCAATGGCTCGCTGGCATCCCCCCTCCCCTCCTGACCAATCCCAGTCGTGTAGTGCTTTGACCATCGCCAAGGATGTGTGCGCCTCGGCGAGGGTGTCGTCTATTTCCAACGCCTTGACCGCAGCCTCCTTCGCTCTGGGAAAGGCCTCTTTCGGGGGGACGAAACCGAACGCTGGAAGGGAACCGTAGCAATCGGACAAGCCAGAATAAGCCAGCGCGTATCTGCGATCTTTGACGATGGCCTGCTGGAAGTATTCGATGGCCTTGGTGAATCCCTCCGGGGTTCTCTTCTCCAACCAGAAGCGGCCTTTCAGATAGAGCTCGTAGGCTTCCTTATTCCCGGTGGCGCGCTTCGTTAGCCGCTTCCTTTCCTCGCCAGTCAACTGTAGCCGCAGTTTTTCCGTGATCTCCCGCGCGATCTCCTCCTGCAACACAAAAATATCTGCCATCTTGCGGTTGTACTGCCCACCCCAAATCTGCGAAAGCTTGGCCAAATCCATAAGCTCTGTGCCGATCAGCAGTGTATCCCCCCGCTGCACCACTCTCCCTGTCAGCACCGCGCGGGCATTGAGTTCGCCTCCAACCCGCTGCAGATCAATTTCTCGTCCCTTATACCGGAACGTCAGGCTGCGCGGCACCACGCGGAGCTTGCGCAGTTGCGAGAGGCTGTTGATAAGCGTGTCGGTAATGCCGTCGCTCAGATACTCCATCTCAGGATCGCCGCTGAGATTGACGAAGGGCAGGACAGCGAGAGAGTCAATTGTTTTGCTTGGCTGTTGGGAACGAGGGGCCGTCGTCGCGACGACTGAGCCGCTCGCTGCCGTTCGCGCCAAATCCGTATCCCGCTTCAGGCGCTTCAAGTCAATAAGGACCTCGGAAGCACGCTGGTATCGCAGATCGCTGTCCTTCTCCAGCGCCTTGTGAATCATCTCTTCCAGTTTGGGAGGAACTTCCGGATTCAAGCGCACCGGAGCGGTCGGCGCACGGTTCAGAATTGCCTCAAGAATGACGGCCGACGTATCTCCTCGGAATGGTAATAATCCCGTAGACATTTCATACAGCACAGCTCCGAAAGAGAATAGGTCGGTTCGCGAGTCCAGTTCCTTACCCCGCGCCTGCTCGGGAGACATGTAGGCGACCGTTCCCAGTGCAGTGCCCGGGCTGGTCAGTTGCTCCTCAGGAACTTCTGTCGTTCCTGTAGCCATTGTTTGTCCAATCTCTGGCGGGACAGACTTCGGCTGAGCCGTCAACTTCGCCAAGCCGAAATCGAGAATCTTCGCGTCGCCCCGCTTGGTGACAAAAATGTTGGCAGGCTTGATATCGCGATGCACGATTCCTTGCGAATGCGCCGCATCAAGGGCATCGGCTACCTGCACTCCCAAGTCTAGGACCTCCTCGACAGCGAGCGGCTTGCCGCGAATCAGATGCTTGAGTGTTAGTCCTTGCAGCAATTCCATCGCGATGAAATGCTGACCGTTCGCTTCGTCGATCTCGTAAATCGTGCAGATGTTCGGATGGTTGAGCGCGGACGCAGCGAAGGCCTCCCGCTGGAATCGTTCGCGGGCGGCAGGATCGTTCTCCATCTCCTTAGGAAGAAATTTCAGCGCCACATGTCGGTGCAGCTTGAGGTCTTCGGCTTCGTAGACCACACCCATCCCGCCGCCACCGAGTTTTTCTACAATGCGATAGTGCGAGATGGTTTCGCCGATCATGCGCTCATTTTCCCGCTCGTACGCGCTGCTTCAACTCTTCAAACCAATTCTGCACGATGTTTATCTGCGTGGGCGCCGCCTCTGTCTGCTTGCTCGCCTTGACCATCAGAAAGCGCTGGCCGTCAGGGGACACGTCGTAGTTGGCGCTGCCGAATGGGGCAGGAACGTACTCTCCCGCGAAGAGCATCTTGGGTTTACCCCACCTTCAAGCCGGCTGCGTGGCAACATCAACGGCCATCATCTTGTTGCCGCTGCGAAAGAATAATTCCCGGCCGTTACGATTCCATACAGGTTCTGTCCCCCCATCGGTTGAGATCTGCACTTTGCCGCCTGGGCCCGGGTAAGGCTGGACATACACGTCGAGGCGGCCTGATTCGTCCGACGAGTACGCCAGCCAACGTCCGTCCGGCGAAAATCGCGGCATCTTTACATCAAAAGGGCTAGGCAAGAAGGGCTCCACCTTGCGATCACTGAGCCGCAGCACCCAAACTTCATAACCTCCCGTAGGGCTTTGCTGAGTAAAGGCCAGCAGTTGCCCGTCCGGGGAAAAGGAATCCGGAATCTGCAGGTAGTCACTGCCGGTCAGACGCTCCATAGGAGCACTGCCGTCAGCTAGTTGCCAATAAAGATTGAAACCGCCGTCCCGGTTTGACCAAAACGCTACCCGTTTGTCATCCGGTGTCCAGACGGGCCATTCATTGGCATTGCCGCCGACGGTGAGTCTAGTTAGGGTGCCCCGGGCTAGGTCATACAGCCAGACATCAGTATTCTGTTCTAGGATCTGCACTGCCACACGTCGGCCATCGTGGGAGATGCGAGGAGTCTGATAGGCGTGAAGCGTGGCCGGGAGTGGCTGCTCCGCTCCACTCCGAGTGACCCAAACGATTTCTTGCTGCAAGAACTGGACCCCTCCACTCAGATAGGCGAGCGTGCCCGTTTCCGAGATGTCGTACTGTGAGGCTCCGGTGAGAGCAGACCCTAATATGTTCTCGACCACAGGAGTTGCCGTGCCAGTAATCGTCAGCCGCCGGGCATCGAACGGCACGGCCATCAAGGTTCCCCCTTGAACGTAGAGCAGGTGTCCTGAGATTGCGTAGCGCGGATATATCCCGCCACCCACAAGTTTCTGCCGTCCTCCGCTTGGAGATTGCACCCCGACCTCCCAGTTGAGACCGGCTCCCCCTCCAGTCCCGACGAGTATTCCCTTGCCGTCGGGTAAGAATTCCGGCCACCTCTGGCTGAACTCACCTTTCTTGAATTGGACCAACGGCTGTGTAATACCCCCAGAATCCGACACTTGCTCGATGGCTCCGGTTACATTGGGAGTGAAGGCAATCTTGCCTTCGCTGCTCCAACTGGCCCCGCGAGGGAGTGCAGCGTCCGCCAACGGCACCGCTGCTCCCCCATTCACGGAGACCTTTTTTAGCTTTCCTGCAGCAAAGAATCCCAGCCATTTGCCATCGGGCGAGAAAAAAGGATTGATGGCACCCTCGGTGTCGGGAAGGGGCTTTGCCTCTGTGCTATCCATCGGGCGGAGGTAAAGTTGTTGTGTCCCGTCTCGGATCGCGATGTAAGCGAGGTGACTGCCATCATGCGAAAGTGCCAGAACTGGATTGTAATAATTCTGAATCGCCAGTTGCTGGCCCGGCGGCAGATTTATGACCGTGCGGGTGACGGGCTGCGTCGGCGAGAGCTTCAGACTCCAGACAGCGAGGCCGGCGATGGCGGCACCTAGCAGCAAGCTGCCCAAGCTGAAGATCAATACGCGCTGGCCGAGCGAGCGAACGCCGTTGGCAGCGCCGGCGGGTCTCGGCGTCGCTGGAGCGGCCAGAGCCTCTTCAATTTCGATACGTGCATCGGCAGCGTCACGCATGCGCCGGCGCAAATCTTTTTGCAAACATCGTCGCAGCAATTCGCGAATCTTCACAGGTATAGATGCAGGCAAGGCCTGCCAGTCCGGCTCCTCCCTCAGTACTGCGGCTAGAATTTCCGTTGTGGTCTCGCCGTGAAACGCCTGCATTCCGGTGAGCAGCTCATACAGCACGGCTCCGAATGACCAAATGTCAGTACGCTTGTCTACTTGCTTGCCTTTGGCCTGCTCGGGACTCATGTATGCTGCGGTGCCGAGAATTACTCCCTGCATCGTCGCTGCGGGGCTCAGAGTCGGCGAATTCGACATCTCTTCGGTCGCATTGTCGCCCTCGAAGGCCTTTGCCAAGCCGAAGTCCAGCACCTTAACTTTTCCTTCCGGCGTCACCTTCACGTTCGCCGGTTTCAGGTCGCGGTGGATGATGTTTTTCTCGTGCGCGGCTTCGAGCGCCTCGACAATCTGTACAGCGATTTTCAGTGCTTCCTCAATGCTAAGCGGGCCAGCATTCACTCGCTCGGCCAGCGTCTCGCCCGACACCAACTCCATGACGAGATAGCTCGTGCCGCCGGACTGCTCAAGACCGTAGATCGTTGCAATGTTCGCGTGATTCAGCGCAGCCAGCATCTTCGCTTCGCGCTGAAAACGGGAGAGCCTTTCGGCATCGTGCGCAAAGGCTTCAGGCAAAACTTTGATGGCCACGTCACGCCCGAGCTTGGTGTCGTGCGCTTGATACACTTCGCCCATCCCGCCCGCGCCAATCAGCGCGACGACTTCGTAGGAGCCCAGTTTCGTGCCGGAAGTTAGCGCCATCACTTCTTCCCCGCGGGAACTTTTGTTTCAGTTCTTCAAAACCAGTTCATCACGACGTTGATTTGCGTTGTGGCTTGTTCCTGTTCGGCGTCGGTTTGCGTCTATTTCTCCATCTCCGAAGCCCAGTTTAAAGTGATCGACAGGGGTGCGGCATTGGATTCGTTCACCTTCGTGGCAATCAGGAATCTCTGCCCGTCGCCGCTCACATCGTAGGAGAAGACGTCCTGCGAGGAAACCGGCTGCCGCCGGTGAGTCTGAAACAGCGCGACCGGTGAGCCTGCTTCGAAGCTAGCACCCACGGTCACCGCCACTGCCATCATCTTTCCTTCCGTCGATAGGTAGAACAACTCCTTGCCGTCCTGGCGCCATTTCGGCTCCTCTCCTCCTCCATTGGACACTTGCCACTTACCATTGCCAATCGGAAAAGAGCACACGTATATCTCCATGGTGCCCGTCTCATTCGAGGCGTAGGCCATCCATCGGCCATCGGGAGAAAACTGTGCGTTCTGCACCGTCCACTTTGCTTGCAACAGCGGCTTGCCTCTACGCTCCGGCCAGGAGAAGTACCACAGCTCGTTTCCTTTCCTAATCAGTACGTTCTTGCCGTCACGCGACCAGTCCCAAGCATTAACCTGTAAGAAGGAGCCGAATTCGGTCATCACCTCTTCCTCGGACCCAGAACCATCGGCGTTCTTCAGGTAAAAATGTCTGCCGAGCTTGCGGATTGAATTGAACAGGATCTGCTTCCCATCCGGACTCCAGACAGGCGTCTGATTTTGCCCAGGATCGAACGTTAACCGTCGGGTTGTATCGCGGGAAGATTCATCGATCCAAATATCAATGGTCCGACCGTCCAGGTCGGTTTGGTCTGTCGCGGCTCTGCGCCCGTCCTGGGAGAGGCGCACGTTGCTGTACGACCCGGGCCTCCCGACCGTGCCCGTTGGCTTTCCGCTGCGGTCAAACCACGTGAATTGCGAAAGGGACGCCCCTCTTCCCGTTTGTGTGACCAGAACCTCCCCGCCAGAAACGGTGAAAATAGCCCTGTCCACCAGAGGCGTATACAGCACTTCGTCGCTCACAGAGTGTGCCTCGCCGCTCAGAACATAGTGTCGCCTGTCGAATGGTTGGGCGACCAGTGTCTTGTTGTCCCGCATGTACAACAGATAGCCTGGCTCCGCATAGGCGGCGTTCGCGCTTGTGCTCACGAGCAAGCGTCGTTCCTGCGAATCCAGTGAACCTAGGAAGATCGCATTATTTTCTAACTGCCCACTGAAATTCGCTCCTAGATAAAGAAAATGTTTCCCATCGGGCAGGAACACGGGCCAGCGGTGGCTTTGTTCAAAGCGTGAACCGTCCGGCTTGGTAATTTCAGTCGGAGAGCCTCCCGAGGAAGACACTCGGGACATTCCTCCGAATGCGTCGGGCGTGAACACGATCACGCCGTCCCGATTCCATGTGCCGCCACGCCCGTTGGGCGCATCGCACAGCACCTGGATCTGTCCTCCAGGCACCTCCACTTTCTTGAGTTTGCCGTCAGCGAAGAACCCGATGGATCTGCCATCTGGTGACCAGAAGGGGTAGGCCGCCCCTTGCGTCCCGTTCACCATCCTGGTCTCACGTCCCCCGACTTCATACATCCAAAGCGCGCCGTTGTTCGCCTGCGTTGCATAGGCGACCATCGCCAGCATCCGTCCGTCGGGCGACAAAGCCAGGTTGCTCGCGGGAAACGGCACTGAAGTATGGAAATACATCGGGGGCGGGCGCCTGTTGCTTGCCTGCCACCAGGCTGCGCCGCCAGCCACCGCTAAAAGGAAAAACGCGGCGGCAAACAGCCAGCTCGCGAGTTCCGATCTCCTGCGTCCGGCCGGAACGCGACCCAATTCTCCCGCTTGCGAGCCACCTTCCGCAATCCACTGTAATTGCACTTCCAGGTCCCGTGCTGTTTGCCATCGGTCATCCGGTTCTTTAGCAAGGCAGCGATTCACGGTTTGTTCGAGAGAGGCCGGTGCCAGGGGTTGAAGGGATGACATCGGCGGAGGCTCCCGTTCCAAGATGGCCGCAATCAAGCTCGCCTGGCTCTTGCCCTCAAATGCTCGCTTGCCCGTGGCCATCTCGTAGACGACTGCGCCGAAGGCGAAGATGTCTGTGCGCGCATCCACCTCCTTACCTTCCAACTGCTCCGGAGCCATGTATTGCAATGTCCCTAAAATGGTCCCTTGTGCCGTTAGCGGATCGTTCGCCGTGGGAAGGTCGGAAAGTGAGACGTCGGCTGGAGCAACTTCCTGTTTCAGCTTCGCTAAACCAAAGTCCATTAGCTTCGTCCCGGCCTTGGTGAGCATAATGTTGCCGGGCTTCAGATCGCGGTGGGTCACGCCTTTGCGATGCGCTTTGTCCAAGGCGTCGGAAATTTCAATCGCATACTGCAGCACCTGTTCGAGTGGCAACGGGCCTTTGAGTAACCGGTGCGCGAGCGTCTCGCCTTCGAGATACTCCATCACCAAGTAATCGATTCCGCTCTGCTGCCCAGTGTCGTAGAGCGTGCAGATGTGCGGATGATTTAGGCTGGCGATGATTTTTGCTTCGCGCCCGAATCGCTCGCGCAACTCGGAACGATCCGCAAGATGAGTGGGCAGAACCTTTATAGCGACAGTTCGATCGAGGCGCGTATCGCGGGCTTTGTAAACTTCGCCCATTCCACCCGCACCAATGCTGGAGAGGATTTCATAGGGCCCTAAGCGTCTGCCAGGGAGGATTGGCATGGGCTCCCACCAATTTAGAGTTGGCAGAGTATAACTCTGTCAGGCATTTACACACCTGCAAATTCTTGAAACGAAATGGCGGCTTCCCTACCCAAGACGCCGCGAAGATTGCCGGACGCGAAGACACCAAGAAAATGAAAAACTTGGGTCAGCCTAACAGGCCGGAAGTTGGGCACATCTTGGTGGGACAGAATGCGGAGAAGGCTACGCGGTATTGATCTCATTTTTATAATCGACGGAAGCGAACCAAATCACTGTAGTAAATTCGTAGTAGTTATCGGTACAAAACGGTTTAAAACACGCACAAACGGTTCAAGCATGGCAGGTTGTAAATGGCTGAGGAATATAATAAAATCCAAACTTTTCAGAACGGGTCAAAAGAGCCGACCGTTCTCATAATTCCTTTCCTTGGGCTTAGCTTGATCATCTCCATCAAAGGTGCAAATCACTTCGATATGCCTATATTTACTGAGGGGCTAGAGGAGGTGCATAAAAATACTCCTTCTGTTGCATTTTGCCCACTCGCCGGCCGGGTTCTCCACACAAAGCTGAGCAGAGCGCCGAGAAGAGTTGGGGGTGTATTGTTCCCCAACAACTGCCTCGAATTCACAAAGTGGAACTGCAACAGCTCGGCTGTGGATGGCAACTCCGTATGCTGTTGAAATCACAGGCAGACAGAATTTTGGCGAGGGACGGTATACGAATGTGTGCGCTCAGTGCCCGCCAATTGGAATCCCACAATTTTCGGCGCAGATGAGGTCATGGCCTGCCGCACCAATTGGGTGGAATTCACGTTGAACCCGTTACGCTTGCTTACACTCAAAAGCTGAAGGAGGCTCCAACGAGGGGCACCACTTTTGCTCGTAGGCCGCCATCGTCCAGTTTGATCAGCGCATTTCCGAAAATGACGAGTTTGTCGGAGATTCTCACCTTCGCCCCCAGCGAGGCATTGATGATATTGAATGAACCTTTTGTTTCTGTCAGAGCTGGCTGCGAAATATTCGCATCTGGCGCAGTGCAATAACCATTGGAATTGCTGGAATCAACCGGTACCAGGCCCGTAGGGCCGCAGGCTCCCAGAAAAGATTGGGTGGTGACAGTCGAGCGCCGTGCGTTCAAAACACGCTGGCCGATCAAATCAAATGTCCCTGCAAGCCTCGTCTTAACGATGACGACATCGACCCCGCCGGAGTATAGGAATTGATTCGGCAGGTGTCCCTTTGTGAGCGTGCTGGGCGCGGTGGAAGTTGGTCCTATTATGTTACCAGCCAGCACCGAGTTTCCATTTTCTTCAAACCCAACATTTGCGTGGGGTGATACCCGGGCCGAATAAGAAAACACAGCAAAGGGTGTGAATCCAAACGTGCCAGAACCCAAAAAATTCTGTTCGTCGCCAGTGGGGAACCGAAGATCTGCACCCAACGCCAGGGCAGCTCGCTCGCCGCTCCAAACTACGCCCTTCGCACGTAGAACGACGTCACCGATTCCCGTGGCACTGCTCGAGTTGGCAAAGCTTCCCTGAAGGCATGGCGAAGCGGAACAGGAGGGGACCTTTGCCGGATCAAATTGGTGGTCAGTCGTATTGGAGTTGTTAATAATCGTCGCGACCGATGACACGCTCATACCCACATTGATAATCGGTACGGCCAGTGAAACGTCAATCCGGCTTGTCAACCCAAACGTGGCGCTCGCGGTGTACTGGTTCAGATGGAGGTTGATGTTGGTGACAGTGTCGATTCTGTCTCGAACAAACCCACATAAACCCGTATTACTTGCACTATTCGCGGGATCGCACCTTGAAGTCGTCATGATACCGTTGGTAAAATCCCCTGCTGGATCACTAATGTGCTTGAAGGTCGCCGGGAGGCTGTGCAGGCTCGTTCCGTCGAGAGTGCTAAAGCTGAATCTCTGGTACGTGAATCCCACGCGGACTTTGTGCCTCCCAGTTGTGTTTGCGCGTTCGGTTAGAATCGGGCCCAAGTCCTCCGTGGATGCGGTGAAAGTCTTTAACGTTGGGTCATAAACGTAGACCAATCCTGAACCAGGAGACCCTAAGGGCAACAAGGTCAATTGGCTCCCCACAGCGGCGTTTAATGGGCCCAAACTGCTGATGAAGTCCGACTCAAAGTGGCCCCCGTGGTGCGTGGTTCCAGGCGGCTCTGCCCCTGGTCGCAGCGGTCCGATGCCTTGCTGAAGCCCGTTGGGGCCGTACACCTCCGGGAGTGTACAGATCAATTTGCTGTTGGTTGGACAGACGGCCGTTGAGACGGTTTGCGCAGGCGTGCTCATCGCAAAGAGCGCAAAGCAGAATAGTAACAAGATGGAGAGCAGTCCACGACTAAGCATTATCAGCCTCCGACAGCGAGCGAGTGCGTATTCTCTTCAGCGGTCTCTGGGGTGTCAAGATATGTTTCCTTCAACGTAAATAGCGGCTAAAGGCGAATGAGAAAGATCCTCACGATCCTTGCTTCGTTCGGGAGAGATTCTTCTGGAATTACCGATTTGCGCTTGCAACTTGCGCACCGTACGATTCTCCTACTGCACGCAGCGTCATAACCCGTTTTGTCCAGCGCTTGTCCCGATTCGAACCAGGATGACGGTTGTGTTATCTTCCCCGCCGTGCTCGTTTGCGGAGGCTATGAGCCGATCGGCAGCGCTCTGCGCATCCCTCGCGTGGCACAGAACATCAGTAATCTGCGATTCAGAAACCATGCCGGTAAGGCCATCGGTACACAGCAGGAGAACGTCTCCGGCACGTAGCTCGTGTTCAAGAATATCGATTTCAACTTCCTCACGGGCGCCCAGCGCCCGGATCAGTATTCTTCGCAGCGGGTTAGTTTGCGCCTGTTCCACCGTCAGGAGGCCATTCCGCACTTGCTCGGCGACCAAAGTATGGTCTGAGGTCAAACTCACCAAGTCGCCTTCACGGAACAGGTAGGCGCGGCTGTCTCCCACGTGGACGAGACTCAGTCGATGACCATCGATCCACGCAGCGACCAACGTGGCGCCCATTCCCTGAAACCGAGGATCGTTGATCGATGCTCCAAGGATGGCTCGGTTCGCCAGATAAGCCGCCTTAACCAAATGGTTCGCTTTGTCGGAAATTCCGGGCTGGGGATCGTCTCCATTGTTGTTGGACGGGGCGGTTGGCAACTCAAGGCAATGAGTGACAATCGTTTCGACGGCCATGGCACTAGCCACCTCGCCATTTGCCTGGCCTCCGATGCCATCCGAAAGTACAAATAGTCTGTGCGCCGGTACGACTTTGTAGCTGTCTTCATTGTTACTTCGCACTCGCCCCACATGGGTAGCTGAGCCGATCTCGATCGGAGTCGTACTCGCCAGAATTTCATCACGCGAAGTTGGCATGGTTTTCACCTCGCTGGATAGCTTCGAGTGCGCACAGCCCCTTCTGGAAACCTCTATACGCCAATAGTTAAAAGAATCGCCTATGAAGAGCACTGCAGTCGAACATTGGCCTCTTCCTTTATCTTGAACAGAACGTTTAGCGCAATTCCTTGATGACCCAGACTCCATTACTCTTAACGAAGTGGAAGACTGTATGGTCCTTCGACACACGCGTCTTGCCCCCCTTCGGAGTATAGTTCTGGATGATATCGGCGTTTACGACAGCGGTTTCACCGTCACTCCCCAAGTCAACTTTTTCGTTTGCTACTTGGAGTTGAATTTCACTGGCACCGCCGAAGGCACTTTTGAGTTTCCCGTAGTCTTGGACGGTCATCGTCGGCCAGACTTGCTTCAAGGCATCCACGTCTCTCCGGTCAAATGCACCGGCGTATCGCTGAACCGCTGCAAGCACGTCAGGCGTTACGTCGGGAGTCGGATTGGGCCTCGTTGGATTAGGGGGCTGGTTCAATACGGCAACTTTCGCGTTGATCTCGTCCACTATCTTTTGCGCATCTGCAGCCCGGTGCCCGCCTCCCTTTACTATCGATTGAAAATCGGACCGGGACGCATCCAGCACGCCTTTATCGTTGGGGTTCGTATGGTACTTCTGAACAGCCTGTTGAAAGGCGCCTTCATCTCGTTCGTACGTTACGCGAGCCTGAACTCCAAGAATCGCCTCCGGAATGCTGGCGGCATCGCGCCGAGCGTCGTTTGCCGCGGGTCCACCACCATCGGCCAGAGTTTGGAACTGCAATTGAAGTTCTCGCAGTGATTGAACAGCGCCCTCATCGGGCCGTTGTTTAAGTTGGCTAAGGGTGGCATCGAGTTGTGAGAAGCGGCCCTGTTCGGCCTTGTCGATTTCTTGAGCAAGAGGAGCTGCGTCACTACCTGATTGCTGTATTTGTGCGGCCTTTTGGCGGGCAGAGCGGAAATCGCCACGTTTCATGTCCTGCCGCGCGCCATCGGTTAACGTCGCGATCGCGTTGAACTTGTTCAGATTCGCAAGGGCATCTTGTTGATTCTTGAGCGCTGCTTGTTCCCTCGGCCCGTTCAATTTCGCCACTTCCCCGAACAGATCCGCTGCCTGTTGAAAGCTGCGCGAATCCTTCCCATTCATTGTTTGCTGGGCCTGAGCAAACATTTTTTCTTCACGCTGGCGCCGGGGAATCACGTCGGTAAGGTACTGGCGCGCCTCGGCTTTGCGTCGGCCATCGGAAGACAACGTTAGAATGGACTGGAGGGTCTGTTGGGCTTCCGCAAATTTCCCATTTTGCATATCCGCGGTCGCTTGGCTCCAAAGCGTCTCTTCCTGCCGTAACACTGCCGCCGTGGCCGAATTGTTGATTGCTTTTTCAATGTCAGCAAGCTTTTGATCGATCGCGATATTCAGTGGTCCGTTTATATTTTTCGCTTGTTCAAGCGCGGTCTTGGCGCCTTTAAAATCACCTTGCGCGACTGCTTTATCCGCCGCGCCGATCAAATCTCGCTGTTGCGTTTCAGGGAGATTCTTTGCCGACGGAGGGGCTACGGGCTGGGAGGTATTATGACTGACCCCTTGCGAAGAGTTCGAATGGTTAAGGAAATACATGCCCGCTGACACAGCCAAAATAAGACCCAATAGCTCCAACACCAGCATCGAGGGCTTTTTCCAGAGTCGAGCGAGGGGTAGCCCCTCACTTTGGGGAGCGTCTCCCCTTTGCTGAGACACTGCCACGGCATCAATTTCGGCCTCGGGAATCGCCGTATCGGGCGCGACCTGCCCCTGAGCGGTCAATTCAGATTGCGGCAATGACGGGGCAACCTGCATTGCAGAATTTAACGGCGCAGTTTGTTCCTCTGTAGAGCTTTGTTCTTCAGGCGCGCCGATTTGAGGTGGACCTTCCAAGAAAGCGTACTCTTTCGCGGGGCTGTCTTGGGCGGTCCGCTTAGCCGTTTGATCCTTTGTCGAAGTGGCCGCCGCAATATCTGCCGACAAGCGCACGACACGAGGATCCGTTGTCTCCAACCCTTCGGTCTTGATGGTATTGTCCAGGAGCAGCGTGGCGCCTTCCGGGTCTCCTAATTCCAGAAGGGCGCGGACCTTTTCAAGCATTCGGCCCTGGTCTCTCTTTTTATCTCTTGCTCGGGTTTCAACTTGCGCCGAAGTCAGAAGTTGGGTTAAGTCTGTATCTGGCCCCAAAGTAGTTAGAGCGTCCTGGGCGAGCCGGACCGCATCACTGAACTCCTCGCGATGAATCTTTATCTTAATCTCGCGAACCCGTTGCTGGATCTGCAAGCGGGTGAACTCTTTTTTCCGTTGGCTCTCGGCCTGTTCCAGCAATCGCTTCAGGTCAGAATTTCCCTCGAAAGATCCGAGACCGTGACGCGCCGCAGCAATTGCTTCTACAAGTTGATTGGAGGCGATAAATTTCTGAACCTCCTCGACGATATGGTTCAACCGCAGCTCGCGTTCGACCTGTTCTTTGCGGCTCCGAGCGAATTCCAGAAGGCGAACCAGGTCAACATCATTTGTGAAATCATGTAAAAGCTCTTTTGCCTTGGCGATTACGATTTCATACGATTCTTCGCTTACGAGCTTCTTCAAAACCTGCAGTTCATGAGTCAGCCGTGCAGCCCTGGCAACTTTTTCTTGTTCGCCTAAAACTAGCGCACGCAATTTCAACACCCCCGCGTCCTTTGGGTTGGCTGCGAGTAGCGGACCAATGACGGCTAAGGCTTTGCCGAATTGCTCTGATCCCAAAAGCGCCCGAGCCTCGGCGAGCTGTTGCTGTTTTTGCTGCTCGGCCCTTTCCTGTTCTACCGTGCCGAGCAATCTGGTAATGGCATCTTCCTGAGGGAACTCGTCGCGCAACCTCACCAGTAGGGCAAGAGCCTCCTCAAGTCGTCTTGCGGTCAACAAATTTCGGGCTTCCGAAAGGCCCTGCAGTTTGCGCTGTTCTGCCTGGTCCTTGCGAACACCATCGGCAAGACTGGGAATTTCCTTGTCGTCGGGAAACTGCGTTTTCAATTCTTCCAGCAGGGCAAGAGCCTCGGCGAATTGTTTCGCCCCCCGCAGCTTCCGCGCTTTTGCAAAGAGTTGCTGTTTCTGCTGCTCGGATTGATCCTTTCGGACCGCATCAACAAGCCTGAGAATCTCCTTGTCGTTCGGGAACTGTGTTTTCAATTCGGTCAATAGAGAGAGGGACTCGGCATATTGTTTTGACGCGAGCAACTTTCGACCCTCTTGAAGACCGACTAGTCTGCGCTGCTCCGCTTGATCTTGAGCGATCTCCAAGGCGAGCATTGGAATCTGCTTGTCGTCCGGGAATTGCTTTTTCAGCTCGCTCAGTAATGCGAGGGACTCGGCATGTTGTCTCGAGGCCCGCAGCTTTCGGACTGTCGCAAGGCCCTGAAGTTTCTGTTGTTCCGTTTGCTCCTTCTGAACTTCTCCAGCAAGTGCGGGAATCCTTCTGTCGTCAGGAAATTGCTTTTTCAAGTCGTTCAGCAGAGCGAGAGTCTCTGCATATTGCTTGGACGCGAGTAACTTCTGGGCTTGTGATAGGCTCTCCAGTTTCTGCTGTTCCGCTTGTTCTTTTCCGACTTGTTCGGCAAGCGCGGGAATCTTGGTGTCATCCGGGAATTGCTTCCCCAGTTCGTTCAACAGCGCCATGGACTGCACATACTGCTTTGACGCCAGCAAATTCTGGGCTTGTGATAAGCCCTCCAATTTCTTCTGCTCCGATTGTTCTTTTCGGACTTGTTCGGCAAGCGCGGGAATCTTGGTGTCATCCGGGAATTGCTTCCTCAAATCGTTCAACAGCGCCAGAGACTGCGCATACTGCTTTGACGCCAGCAAATTCTGGGCTTCTGACAGGCTCTCCAGTTTCTGCTGTTCCGCTTGTTCCTTATGGACCGCATCTGCAAGAATGAGAATTTCCCTGTCGCCCGGGAACTGCGTGTTCAATTCGCTCAAGAGAACGAGAGACTCCGCATACTGTTTTGAAGCGAACATCTTCCGGGCTTCTTGCAAGCCCTTCAATCTGCGCTGCTCTGCCTGCTCCTCGTGCAAGTTATCGAGGAGTCTCGAAATCTCGGGATCAGCCTGGAATTGCGCCAGCAATCCAGTTAGCACCGCCCGGCATTCGTCGTACCGTTGAGAAGCCAGCAAGCTGCGCGCTTCTAGCAAGCCCCGCTGCTTCTTCTCCGCCTCCTGGTCTGCGCGTACCGCCTCAACAAGCTGCTCTATTTCGTTCTCCCCTGGAAATTCGCTCTTCAAGGACGCGAGTAGGAGGAAGCAGTCGTCGTAACACCTCGCCGCCAATAGGTTCCGAACCTCTTTCAATGCTTCGAGTTTTCGTTGCTCCGCTTCATCCTTTCGAACCTGTTCCAATAGGCCTAGAATCTCCTCATCATTCGGAAATTGGCCGCAGAGGTCTGTGAGCAATGGCTTGCACTCGCCAAATCTCCCGGTGGCTAGGAGTGTCCGTGCACGTTCCAACGTCTGCCGCTTATGCTGTTCCGCCTGATCCTCCCGTGCGGTCACCAGCAACTTTTGCACCTCCTCCTCGTCCCCAAACTCCACTTGCAGCGAAGTGAGGAGGTCAATGCAATCTCCGAATTTCTGCTGCATCCACAGTGCGCGTGCCTGCTGCATCGTCTCCAGCAGATGGATCCGTCTCTGACGCGTTGCTTTCTCTGCGAAAACTTGCTCGAGGAGTTTCGCTGCCTGGCGGTTTGCTGGATCTACTTCTTGGATCTTGATGAGAAACGCTTCAGCCTCCTCCGGCAATCCTTCTGCGAGGCGCTCTCCGGATGCATGGAGCCACTCACTGATGAGCTTGGCGCGTCCAATCTCCTTCTGAACCTGCTGCAGTAGCTCTTCGGCTGGCCCAAAGTTAGAGTCCAGTTTTAAGGCGCTCTCGGCCTCTGACTGCGCTTCCTGAATCCTTCCCTCTTCGAGGAATGCTCGACCAGCATTGACGTGCTTTTCTACCCTGGGCCGAATGAGAATGCGTTTAAGATCGGTGTTGACTTCATCTAACAGAGCCCGGGCCGGTCTGTTAGTGAAATCAACTTGCAGGGCCTGAATGAGCAATTCGCGGGCGCGCGCAAATTCGCGATCCTGGACGAGTATCTTGGCTTGGGCGAGTAAGTCAGCCGAAGTTTGTGCCTGCAAGCCCTTGCAAATGGGATCCAATTCCAGTAACAGATCCTCCATCGATTGCGTGCGCTCCGTCACTGATTTCACGAGCGTACGGTGCACCACAGCCTCTAGTTCTGGCGGGCACTCCGGTGCCGCTTGTCGAAGCGGTATCGGCTCTTTCAGGCAAATGCTCTGCATGAGGCTGGCTGGAATATCTCCCGGAAAAGGACGCGTGTAGGCGAATAACTCGTATAGGAGCACACCAAAAGAAAAAATATCGGACCGTTCGTCGGCATGCTCACCGTTGTAGACCTCGGGAGGCATGTAGGCGAACGTACCGATCAGCATGCCTGTCTGTGTTTTGGAATTTTCGAGAACTCGCGCTATCCCGAAATCCACAACCTTTACGGCGCCTTCTTTACTCACCATGACGTTGCCCGGTTTGATGTCGCGATGAACAATTCCCTGCTTATGTGCATAAGCGAAGGCACGGCATGCTTCCACGGCGTAGACTAGCTTGAGTGATAATGGTATGGGCGCGCGTTGGGCGATCAGATTGCCGAGATTTTGCCCGTCCACCAACTGCATAGCGATGAAAGGAACTCCCTCTTCTTCACCCATTTCGTAGATGGTAACAATGTTGGGATGCTGGAGGGAGCCCGCCGATTGCGCTTCGCGATAGAAACGCTCCAGCAAGGATGGGCTGTCCGCTACATTGGCCTTGATCTTTTTCAGCGCGACCAACCGATTTATTATCGGGTCACGAGCCTTATACACGACGCCCATGGCGCCGCTGCCCAACTCCTCAAGCACCTCGTATTTGCCCATCTTCTTCAGATCACACCTCAACCCTGCGGCACAAACACGAGAATTGCCTTGGATGGCTCAGCAAGAAATTTCGCAGGAAAGAAATGCGATGGACGTACCCCAACTGAAGACAGCCAGGTACAAGCTGCCAGCGAGTCGGGACGAGTAAGCTGGGTTCTTCCCGCACGACCAAACCTCAGAAATCAACTCGAGTCAGCGCTTTGCCGTGACTCCCCCCAATCCCAATCTGGTAGGTGGCATTCTCCCAAAATCGGGCGGGTGTTTCAACTAAATCTCAATGCAACCTGCGGAAATGCCAGCCACCTTCTAAGATAGACTAACTGTTCTGTAATCTATAAATTGTAACTGATTACGGAATCGCCTCCAAGGAACATAAACACATATCACTGGCGCAGCGTGAACCTATCTTTGCAAGGCATCCCGCGACGTTCGTATCATTGTAGCCTCTTGGCGGCCCACTGTGGCTCCTCGTTGGTCCCATCGAGGTATTTTGCGCGAGGGTCATATTCGTTAAATTCGCAGGTATATCCGGAGAACAAGGGTGCCTATTGGGGCGGACAAGACGGGAGCCTCGGACAACAATGTTATGCGCCGAGCCAGCGGCCAAAAGGTTCCCACCCCTCGACATGATCGCAAATCACTTTGATTGTCGCTGTGATCGGGACGGCCAGGATGAGTCCGATGGCGCCCCAAAGCCATCCCCAGATCAACAGAGCCATGGTAACTGCCAAGGGATTCAAATGGACGCGGCGTCCGACGATCGCGGGCATCAGTACATTGAGGCCGATAATATGAAGAAAGAGCATCGTCGCAGCAACCCCAACGTAGGGGCCGAGACTGTTCCATTTAGCCATACCGACAAGAAAGGGAGGCAACCACGCAAGAACCGCACCGAGATACGGAACAAGATTCAGCAAACCGGAGAGACAACCTACCAAAATCGGGTAGTCGAGGTGGATTGCCAAAAAGAAACCCGAGGTTGCAAGCATCAGAATGAGAGCAACAAGTGCATTCCCTATAAGGTAGGTACGAAGCATGTTATTAACCTGATCGAGAGTCTCTTTGACGCGCGTCCTTTTCCCGGGAGGGAACAATTCCATTGTGACTTTCCAGATCTGCGGCTTGGCAGCAAGCATGAAAAACACCAGAAACGGTAGAAACGTAGCGGCAAAAAAAATGGAGTAAAGTGAGCCTACACCGAGAAGCAGCAATTCGCTGGCCCGTCGAGTTTCGGCAATACGTACAGGCGGGCGTTCCTTCAGTTCTTCCGGTGGAATCGCTTCCACCTGATTCTCCATAGTGGCCAATTTGCGATCAATGGTCGATGTGGCATGGCTCAGGATTGCGCTGTAGCGCGGCCAAGCAGCGGCAAACTGATTTGCGCGGGCGGCGACCAGATAGCCTAGGCCACCAACGAGCGAAACGACAGCCAGGAGGACCACCAGTGCGCCAAGCCCTCGGGGAAAGTGCATCCGTTCCAAGAATTCGACGACCGGATCAAGAAAATATGCCAGCAATACCGCCAGGAGCAGCGTCATGACAACGCCTGAAGCGAAGTACAAGAATACGAATACAATTCCCAAAGTAATGATGCGCAGAAACTGGATGGTTCGCGTGGTAATTTTGAGGTATTCGGTTCGCATAGCTGGACCGCTGGGACCAGAACACGCCACGCTACCGGGACGAGCCAGACTGGTAGTCGGCGGCACCACTCAAATAAACTTCGCTTGCGACGACGGTTGTGCTGCACTCTTTTCGAGTCGGCAATACGACACAGACGCCTAAAAGCCTAGTCAGACTCCTCTGATCTGAGAATTGCGAGTCACCGGGAGGCGCATAACATACACCTGATCGACTGCGCATGGAAGTCCACAATAATTTCGCGAATCTTCGGCTGCGCGAAGGCTAAGCGCGAATGATATTGAAAGTACTCAAGAATCAATCAACGGGGAAGCGGCTTTCAACCACTTGGACTCACCCGAGCCAATGCTCCGATCGGCAACAATAGTGTTGAAATCGCAAATTCCCGATGTTATGTTCTGACCCTCAAGAACAGGAGAAATTTAGATTCGTGTGCGGAATACTCGCATCCCTTGTCACCGAGGAGTGAACCGGCGTGGCTTTAAGGCTTACGAGCGGAGAAGTGGATGGGGTGGCGGTGGTGTGGCTTGACGGGCGCGTCGTGCTCGGAGAAGAAACCGGCTTATTGCGCGACAAGGTAAAGAGTCTCATCGCCGAAGGCAACAAGAAGGTGATTCTGAATATGAACAATGTCACGCTGATTGACAGCGCAGGCCTCGGCGCTCTGGTTGCCGCCTATACCTCCACAAAATCGGGCGGAGCATCGTTGCGCCTCTGCCACTTAGGAACCAAGTTCAACGAGCTACTGCAAATTACCCGACTGATAACTATTTTTGAGGTTTACAAAACTCAGGAAGAAGCCATTAACAGTTTCGCGAAATAGGCTGGCTTCGCCAGTCAGACAAATTCAGGATAGTTTTTCTTTTTCGAACTTCTCACGTGGATTGATCACTGTTCCGGTCGATCTTTATGGCTGTTCCCCCTCCTATCGACGGGTCAGGCCTCGAAGTCACATCTCCCGATGGTTCGCGTAGTCTCATTCGCATTACGGATTCACCTTTTTTGATTGGCCGCGGGTTTGAGACTGGAAATCATCTCCAGCTAATGGACCGCCGCATCTCCCGCCAGTGTGCTGCGATCCTTTGTGAAGGCGGTCGTATCTATATTGAAAATCGGGGCCACCGCTATGGTGTCTTCGTCAACGGAACGAAAATAGACCGTTGTGCCCTACAGGACGGCGATACGATTAATTTCGGGTTCGATGACTCCTACGAGATCATCTTTCGGGCAAATGCTGACGATGTATCGATTCAAAACATGCTGGACCGAATCGGAAGTCTATCGACAAGTGATGCTGTTCCCGGCGGCCTTCACAAGCTCAATCTCCTTCTCGAAGCGACCTCGCTGCTGCATTCCCAGCTTCCTCTAGACTCGGTGCTTGGCACGATGCTTGACCACGCCATTGCCATTACGGACGCTGACCGAGGTCTTTTGCTCGAGCCTGACTCCACGGGACTGCTTTCCGTAAGGCTTGCCCGCGGCACCGAAGGCAAGCGGCTACCCCCAGAAAACATGGCGCCGAGTCAAACCGCTCTGCGCATGGTTCTCGAGCAGCAATCTAGCATCATCACGGACGATCTCAATCTGTCCGACCTTGACCTTCAAGCTGCAGAGAGCATTGTCGCGCAGCATCTTCGTGCCATCGTTGCGATTCCTCTCTACTCCATGCCACGCGCCAACTCCATGGCATCCGTCCTTTTCAAGTCAGGGCTTTTTCTGGGGGTCCTCTATCTTGATTCCCGCCGCCCTGCAGCGTTTTCCAAACTCGACCGGCAAATACTGGATGCCCTGGCCATGGAAGCCGCTAGCATTTTGGACAACGCGCGCCTCCTCGAACAGGAGCGTCAACGTCAACGCCTGGAGCAGGAGCTGAGTATCGCTCGTGATATCCAGCAGGCGCTTCTTCCCAGCGGTTTCCGGAAGTCCACTCATCTCGCGGTAACTGGCATCAATTCTCCTTGCTTGGCCGTCGGAGGCGACTATTTCGATGTCTTTCCGATCACCGATGACCGTACGGCCTTTCTGATAGCGGATGTTTCTGGCAAAGGTCTCGGCGCAGCACTCCTCACAACCATGCTTCAGGGGGCACTTACCGGCATGACGATTGGCGCGGATCCCTCCCGCATCTTTCGGCTTATTAATCGTTTTCTCTGCGAGCACGCTGAGGTCGGCCGATATGCCACTATGTTTTTCGGCATACTAAGTCTCGACGGCCGGCTCGATTACATCAATGCCGGCCACCCTCTGCCACTGCTTCTTCGTCGTGGAGAAGTGACCGCGCCTTTTGTCGAAGGGTTTTTTCCGGTTGGCCTGATTCCCGAAACAGATTATGTCACGTCGCGCGCGGAGCTCCAGCCGGACGACACGCTCATCCTTTTTAGCGATGGCGTTACGGAAGCCATGGATCCCGATGAACAGATGTTTGGGGTTTCCCGCCTCTGCGGAGTTCTAACCGGCCAGCAGGATAACTCACTGGATCATCTCCAGAAATCTATTCTTGAATCGGTCCGGAATTTCATCCGCGGAGCAAGCCAAGGAGACGATATAACTCTCCTCCTCGTCCGATATTTGGTCGTCCCACAATCCGCCAAATCCTGAATAGATTCTTGAATTTTCGACCCGGATTACGGGTACAAACGAATGCCGACGCGCTTGAGCATTCCCCAGCCGATCGCATGACCTTGGGTAATTTGGAAGTAAGATTTTGCAAGATTTCGCATTCCCCTGAATCCTTTTTGCTATGCTGCCGCCAGCAAGGGCCGGGCCGCAAGCGGGCTGGATGATGTCAAACCATGCAGACCGGAAGTAAATAAGGGATGGCTTCAAATGATGTGCGCAGAGCTTGGGAGGCGTTATTAGCGCATCTCCCGCTACCTGCTTGGGGAGGCAAGTTGGGCTTTCACGAAAGACTTCGCTTTGCGAGTGTCGCGCTTTACGGTTTCCAGGGAAACATCGAGAACTGCTGCAATCTCCTCCCGGGTGAGTCCCCCATAAAATTGAAGTTGAAGGACCCGCGCTTCGCGCGGCGAAACCTTGCGGAGCAAGTCTAGCGCCTTGCGAACACCCAGAACTGTCTCAGATTGCTCGGGCCTGACCAGTAGGTCGGGATCGATCCGGATGTTGAGTTCGCCATCTCCGAATTCGCGCGCTTGTTGCTCGTCAAGGGGAACACGCTGCTTTTGTGTTCCACCGCGCTTCTGTGCCCGATGAGCGTCGGCGTGATCATTGAGAATTTCTTCCATAGCGTGCGCAATCAAGCGCAGCGCGCGCGACGAGTCTGTCCAAAAGTCCGGGGACAAATTTCCACCAAAAAGTTTGATGAACGCTTCATTGACAAGTGCCGTTGGCTGGAGGGTGTGATCGGGTCGCTCAAAACGCATCTTGGCTTGGGCAATACGTCGAAGTTCAGAACGCAGCGTGACAAAGATCTCGTGGTCTGATGGGGGGGTCTGTTCCTCGGACATCGTTCGTTTACCCTACTGTTGCCTCCAAATATTGTCAAGACGGACATATCTTCCAGCGAGACGTTGAATTGAAGTGCGTTCCTCCCCAAAACTTCATCCGCGTCAGGAATAGCTCAATTCTCTCACTTCGCAACAGCGTGAAGAGCTAAACTCGATCAAGAATTGCTTGGAGGTGCGCAAAGCTCCTTCGGGGTTGCACGCATGCAGCGCGATAAAGGCCGGTCGGAAAGTTGAGGCAGCTAAAGCAAGCCAGTCGAAACGACGATGTGACCCGCCGGGCCAAGATGATCTACAAATTGTTGCCGGGAAAGGAAAGGCAGACTATCACGAACCGAATCTGCCCGTAATTTCCGCCGGTGGCAATTGGCCGGGATCGGGTATTGACTACCGGCCGCTGATCGGTTCCGTCGCGAATCTTGAACACTAAGGGTGCCCCGCTTTTAACCAAACGAGAACACGGAATCGTTCGACTCGTGGCTGAAGGTTTGACAAACCGCCACATCGCTCGCCAGATGAGCCTAAGCGAGAACACAGTGCGAAACTATGTGTTTCGAATTTTTGACAAGCTCGGGACGTCCAATCGCGTAGAGCTCGCTCTTTATGCAGTTCAACAAAAAATATGAGATAGCGTCCAAGGCTTTGTCCAGCTGAACTATAGGCGCATCTTGTTTCCTATCGCGTCTATCCGCCTACAGCACGATCCGCATTTTGTTAGACCGCGAATTTCGGAGTGTCTGAAATCGAAAGGGCTGGTGCCGCGCTTCCTTACTTTCGGGCCCGGAGGAACGCGGTGAACCGGGTGAGAAGACTTCCTGAAGGTTCTGCGCTGTTTGGGTTCGCGGTTTCCGCGGTATCGTTTACTTTTCTCATTGCGCCGGGGGGTAAGGGGATTCGGATAAGCTGACCAGCGACAAGATGATCGGAGTCTTTCAAGTCGGGATTAAGACTGAAGATTTTATTGGATAGATTGCTGTCAAAGTGACCCGCATACTTCAGGCTCAGATCTTTTACGTTTTCCTGCGGACCAACCACGACGGTTAGCACCTGACCATCACCGGTATCCTGGGGCGCAGCGTCGTAACTTGCAGCCGTGACTTCGGATCGCTCGGCGGGGATCAGCGGCCCGAGGGCGCTGGAAGAACTTCCGAAGGTCGCCGGCGTCAATCGTTGCTTGGACTCCGAGCGGCCCAGGATGGTGAGCAGCATGGTCCCCGACAAAAGAATGATGACCACTAACGCTGATCGCACAGGCCATTGCGGCGGGCGGGGCTTACTGTCCGCATCGTAAGTGAGGAAAGAATTCGATCGGCGATCCTTATTGTTCGGGGCAGGAATCGGCGCAGAAGATGGCTCCGGCGCTTTCGCGACCGAGGTCGTGGCAACCGAAGCGCCCGAGGCAGCGGCAACCACCGCCGGCGCGGGAGCAAGGGATTCCAAATCCAGAGACTCCATCGCTTCCTGCGCGATTTTGGCCGTCACCGTCCGAAGACCGCGGCTATAGGATAAAAAAAGCGAATGGTAACAGAGGTTGTTGATCTCTCTCGGAATGCCCTGGCTCTGCCGGGCGATCAGGGCGATCGAACCTGAATCAAAAATTGGCTCACCGCGAGAGCCCGCCACTTTGAGACGATGCTCGATGTACAGGCCCGCTTCCACCGTTGTAAAAGGTTCCAGATGACTGAGAACCGAGATGCGCTGCCGCAGTTGAGACAATTGCGGCTGCGCGAGCTTCGCAGCCAATCCAGGCTGGCCGGCCAGGATGATTTGCAGCAACTTGGCATTGTGAGTCTCGAAATTGGAAAGCATGCGCACGGTTTCGAGCACGGAGTCATCGAGATTTTGGGCTTCATCGACGACCAGGACAAACCGTTTGCCGGCAAGCAATTCTTCAAACAGGATCTCGTTCAACTGGCCGTGCATAGCGACGAGACCCATTCCTTTGACATCGACGCCCAGGTCATAAAGGATATATTCGATCAGTTCGCGCGAGGTGCACTGCGTTTGCGACACAAGAACGGTGCGCGTGGAGTCCCGCAAATCTTCTAATAGCTGATAGAGCAGGGTGGTCTTGCCCATGCCCGGCTTGGCGATGAGCGCCAGAAATCCCCGATTGTCATCGATTCCGATGGAGAGTGATGCAAGCGCCGCGCTGTGAGTCCTACTGGCGTACAAGTACGCCGGATCCGGCGTCATCCCGAATGGCTGCTCTTTTAATCCATAATAATCAAGGAACATAGATGTAGGCCTACACTTTTGCTGATCGTTGGAAGAAATAGGTATTGCAGGTTTATCCTGTTCGCTTGCAAGTTGCGTTAGTTCCTTTTCAGCTGCCAGCCAGTCCGCCTGCTCGTTGCCATCCCGGCAGCCCCGCTCTACATAAATCTGGTGCGCGCGGCGTTCAATTTGTTCTCTAGTCGGCAATTTTTGATTCGCGTCCGACATGTCTTGCGGGATGAATCGAAGATCCCATCCCCTTTCCATCTAATCCAGCAGTACCGGTCATCCTGAAGCTGAACCCGAGGGGGAATCCTCCGCGCCGGCAGCAATCACGAATTGGTCTCGGGATATAGATTCCACTCGCCCGGCTGGTCCCTAATATACACACCACTCAGTCCCGCACGTCAAGCACCACTTCATTTTGAACCTTGCCGCTCCGGCGCGTTGATTCCTGCTTCTACACTTGCCCTGTGACTGCGAGGTGTGCCATTCTTCCCCGTAAATTGAGGGGGCCTCCCATGCATCTTTTGAAATTGTGGTTCCGTTCGCCGAAGTCCGCGACGCCGTTCCTCTTTGTGCTCCTCGCCGCGATTTCCGCGGCGGCGCAAATGGCGCCGACGCGAACGTGGGAAGAACTCAAGCAGGAAACCCAGAGACGCGTGGATAAAAACCTGGGGCCGGTTGGCGGCCTCAAGTCCGAGGATGCGCGCGAAGCGCTGGCCAATATTCACAGCCTGGACCGCGACGAATGGGCGGCTGCCTGGAGCGCGATCGGCGACCGGTATGAGAAGCGCGCGAGGAGTGAAGAGGCCGCAAAAAATAACGATGCCGCACGAGACGATTATTTCTGGGCATTCCGCTACTACACCGCGGCTCGCTGGCCTGTGCCGAACTCCTCGGGAAAGCAAAAAGCCTATCTGGCTGCGTTAGCTGCTTTTCGCAATTACGGGCGCTTTCTCGATCCACCCGTCGAAATCGTGCACATTCCATTTGAGGGCAAGGACATTCCCGGTTATATCCGGCTCCCGAAGGATGTCCGGCCAGCGCCCGTCGTATTCATGATCAATGGAACCGATTCGCGTAAGGAGGACGAAGTTCAAGGACGCGACGCGATGTTCCGCAGCGGGATTGGCGTGGTCGCGGTGGACATGCCCGGCACCGGGGAATCGCCCGTTAAGGCGGACGTGGGATCGGAGCGCATGTTTTCACGCGTACTCGATTATTTGGCCACGCGGCCCGACGTGGACAGCAAGCGGATCGTAGCTTGGGGCGTAAGCTACGGCGGCCACTGGTCTGCGAATCTCGCTTACATCGAGCGGGCGCGCCTTCGCGGCGCAGTCGTGCAGGGCGGACCGATACACGATTACTACACAGCGGAATGGCAGAAGAAGTCTCTCGGCACGCCCGAGTACTTGTTTGATCTCTTCGCAGCGCGCGCCGCGATTTACGGCGTTGAGTCCCTGGATGAGTTTTATGCATATGGCCCGCGCTTGTCCCTAAAGACACAGGGTTTTCTCGGACAACCCTCGGCGCCCATGCTCGTCGTGAACGGAGAGAAAGACAGCCAGGTGCCAATATCCGATCTCTACATGCTGATGCAGTCGGGCGGCTCGGCCAAGTGGTCCTGGGTAAATCCCGACGGAGGACACACGGGACGCTCGCAGGAGTGGCCGAATTCCAGGATCGCCGAAGAAGTCATCACGCCGTGGATCAAGGCTCGACTTGAACCAGTGTCAGGGAAAGGCGACAAGACTGGCGGGAACTGATTTTACTAAGCGTAGACAGGCGTTTTTTGCGGCAAAGTTGAGAAAATTGTAGCAGGTGGCTGGCCGCTGGCCTCTGAGAATCAACGAAGTGATGCATAGTGGGCCAAGCGCTTTCGATCAAATTTGCGAGGAGATAAGAATTTTGTCATTCCGAGCGAAGCGAGGAATGACATCCACGAGGAAACTTATGCGAAAAACAAGTTGGGCTGTACTGTTTCTGGTTTGCGCTGCTGCACTTGCAGCTCTCGCGGCAGCCCCTGCCCCTCAGGGCTCAGGCTATCACATGTTGAAGAAGCTGACCCTGGGGGGCGAAGGCGGATGGGATTACCTCTCCGCCGATCCTGTCTCCCACCGTCTCTTCATTTCACGGGGCACGCACATCATGGTGGTGGATGCCGACGGCAACATCGTCGGCGATGTCCCCAACGTGCAAGGGACTCACGGCGCGCAGATCGTGAACGAATTTGGCCGCGGCTTTTCCAGCAATGGACGCGCGAACTCGGTGACCATTTTCGACCTGAAAACGCTCGCCGCGATTAACGAAGTGAAGTTGCCTGCGGCGGATGGCCCGGATGGATTCCTTTACGATCCTGCATCCAAGAATGTCTTCGTGTTCAACGCCCGCAGTCACGATGCTACTGCCGTGAATGCTAAGACGGGAGAAGTGGGAGGCACCGTCCCGCTTGGCGGCAAGCCTGAAGCGGCAGCAGCCGATGGCGCAGGCCACGTCTGGGTCAACGTCGAAGACACCGCACAGCTTCTCGAATTTGATTCGAAGGAATACAAAGTCCTCAAAACCTCGCCGCTGCCAACCTGTGAAGAACCCACCGGAATGGCAATCGATCTGGCCCATAAGAGACTGTTCATCGGCTGCCACAGCAAAGTCATGCTGGTGACGGATTACGCGGGCAAAGTCGTCGCGAGCGTGCCGATTGGGCAGGGAGTAGACGCTGCTTCCTTTGACCCGGCAACCGGGTTTGCATTTGCCTCTTGCGGCGACGGCACGATCACGGTGGCGCACGAGGATTCACCGGACAAATACACCGTCGTGGAAACAATTTCCACGCAACGGGGCGCGCGCACCATGGCCCTCGACACCGCGAACCATCGCATCTTCACTGTAACGTCCGATTTTGGGCCGCCGCCGGCAGCGACGGCCGACAACCCGAATCCACGGCCATCGCAAGTTCCGGGAACATTTACATTGCTCATCTACGGCAGGTAGGCCAACGAACAGCTCGATTCGGCTACAGAGTTTGCGGATTAATTCAACAGACTGTCATCCCGAGGCATGCTTTAGGCCGAGGAATCTCTCTTTATTTGGCTTTCAATCGAAGAGAGATTCCTCGCTTCGCTCAGAATGACAGTCCTAAGTGCTTTTTCGAATTCAGTTCGCGGAGTTATTAGCGGGACCATTTGCGGATCCGCCTCGAGGCGCAGGATATTCCGCTTCATGGAACGTGCCGATCAGCCAGCGGCCGTTTTGTTTGGTCATCATCACGATCATCAGGCCTTTGCGCGGCGGAATCTCCGCTCCGTCCGCAGTCTTTGTTCCGGTAATCACGGTGTCGGCATCGACCGCTGCCAATTCCGGAGTGAAAAAGCGGATGCTTTTCACGGTGTCCGTGCGCTGGGACTCCTTTAGATTGCCCCGGAACAGAGATGCAAACCAATTTTCTATATCCTTGCGGCCATGGCTGTGCCTTCCGCCCATATTCGTGAAGTCCGCGTCCTCGGCAAAAGTCATGGCGACGCCATGCGCATCGTGACGGCTGAAACTCTCGGAGAAATCCGCGCACACTTGTTTGATGGCCAGGGAATCCGCTTCACCTGTGGTCGGCTGGCTTTGCGCAGGAGCCGCGCCAGGCGCCGTGAGAAGGACCAGCGAGATCACGGGAGCCGCAAGGGTGGTTGGAAAACGCATAGCCCCTCCGCAAACAAAATGGATCAAGCGAGCCACACAACAATTTGTGGCGCCATGATACGCCACTTCAACTTCCATCGGACTGTTTTTGTCAATTGCCCGTGAATCTGCTCGGCGACAAGAAGGACCAAATTCAATTGACAAAAAGTTTGTTCAGCGACAAGCTCAGCACCTGAAAGCTTGACCCTACCTGGAATCGATTCGCTGCAGAAGGCACAGGATGAGTGGAATCACAACGCGTGGACTCGTGAGGCGCGCGGCGTCCATGGCCGCTCACAAATTGCCAGTGCTATTCAAAAACCGATAGGAGGAGCGCATGAAGCCTTTTCAATCTCTGATTGGTCTGCTGCTGTTGATCGGGATCAGCATCGCGGCGGGACATACATTGAGCGCACGCCCTGAACAAATAGCTACAACTGCTGGCGGGAATTCATCGCAGGGATCCGGTGGAATGTTCCCTAAAGATGTTTATGCGGAAACGGGCAACCGTCTTCCCGCAATCAAAAGGGATGCCATGGACGATGCGGGAAAGAAACTTTTTGACGCGAGAGGTCAAGCAGACGGCTTCGGACCGGGAGGCATACGCCTCTATAGCACAACCGTAGCCGAAGACATGGGAAACGTGAATGATTTCCTGCGGCACAAATCCGGTCTGGATCCGCGTCTCGTGGAGTTGGCGATTCTAGTGACAGCGCGAGAGGCGGACTGTGAGTATGTGTGGACCGCTCATGAACCACAGGGATTGAAGGCAGGTTTGCCGCAGGGGACGATCGATATCGTCAAGTATCGCAAATCACCCGAGGGGCTGGCGGAGAAAGATGCGGTCATTATTTCTCTAGGCCGTGAAGTGCTCGGCAAACATCATGTGAGCTCTGCCACCGCCGCGCGGGCGCTGAGCCTTTTTGGCAATCAGGGACTCGTCAATATTGTTTCCCTGATGGGCGACTACGCCGCTACCACCATCTTATTGAATGCGTTCGACCAGCACGTGCGCCCAACAGATAAGCCGCTGTTGCCGATTCCTTAGTAGGACGGGCTTCAGCCTGTCGGTTTTAGTCCTTGCAAGAACTAAACCCCGCAGGCTGAAGCCCGCGCTACTTAATTCACTTCGCCTCGGCATAAAATCGTTTGACCGCATCCCCTACCCATCCGGGATTGTCCCAGTCAGGATATTTCGCGCGAAATTCCACCGAGAGCAACTTCTCCGATTCTTCAACCGACTTCCCCTGAGCCTTGAGTTCCGCAACACGCGATTGCACGGCCTTAAGGTAAGTGCGCTCTATATTGATGAGCCCGGCGTCGCCTACTTCGCCATGGCCGGGAACAATTGTGCGCGGATGCAGCTCATCGAGCTGATCCAGGATGGACAGCCAATTTTTTCCACTCGCGTCCGCATCGGGAAAGATGGGAAAAAAGCGGTTGATCACCCCATCTCCTGTGAAGAGAACTCCATCTTCCTCCACGAAAACAAAATTATCGCCTCGCGTGTGCGCCGGCCCGAGCCACAGCAGCCTCACGGTCACTCCGCCCAAATCGAGCTTTGCTTCACGATCAAACAGGATGTCAGGCGGGCGAGGCTTGACGTCTTGCAGGAGCGCCTTCAAATCCGCTGTTCTCTGGCTGAAATTGTGGATGAACTCCGGTTGTTTTCGCTCCACTTCCTCCTGCTGCGCTTGGGGGCGAATCACAATCGTATTTGTGGGAAACGCTTGCACGCCAGTCATGTGCTCGGGATGAAAATGAGTCGTCGTGAAATACAGTTCGGTATTCTTGTTGACCTTGGCGAGCTCGCGCAGAACGGTCTGCCCATTTCTCGGTCCCATTCCGGCATCCACGACCAGCGTAGCGTGGGATCCAACAATGATCCCGATGTTGGGCACAAGGTTCACACGCCCGTCCGGGATCGCATAGACGTGCTCGGACACTTTGATCGTCTTGTTTTCCTGCACGAGAGGCGGCGGCTGCGATTGGTTGTGGCCCATAGGCGCCGTCTCCTGCGCGCCGTTCGCAATCGCAGCCGCCGCGCTCAGGATTCCCAATAGAGTGACGGCAGAGAAAGCTGACAATATGCGATGATTCGTGCATGACACCATGATCTCTTCTCCTTCAGCTGAACCGCACGAGGAATAACGGATTGCGTGTACGCCGAATGCTATGGTGGGCGCTCCCTCGTGTCAATCAGTATGAGTTTCAGCTCGTCATTCAGCCCGGTCTCGGATGTGCCCACTACGTCCCGAAGTGCGCGGGACGGAGTGGCCGTTACAAAACCCTCGCACGATGCTCGTGGCGGGTTTTGTAGCGGCCGCCCGCATTTTGGGCGCGCAGTCGTATGATCCATCCCGGATCAAGCCGAGGAA
>Ga0210408_10000810_pt1 | contig 35501 bp, 33 predicted proteins | sample IncBWH4MmetaG_FD_155471 | JGI IMG/M metagenome (GOLD analysis project Ga0210408, IMG submission 155471) | Forest soil microbial communities from Barre Woods Harvard Forest LTER site, Petersham, Massachusetts, United States - Inc-BW-H-4-M | ecosystem: Environmental > Terrestrial > Soil >... | reverse complement strand
TTCTCGGGCTTCGCGCCGATCACGGTGGCGAGCACCGAGATGGCGATGTCGTCGGTCGTGCAGACACCGACGCCGTGCATGACCAGATCGAAGAACATGTAGACGCCGGCCCGCATTTCCGTGACGCCGGTCAGATCTTCGGCGAAATGTGCGGTTGGCGTCGAGCCGACGCTCACGACAGGGCATTCATGCCCTGCTGCCCGCAACACCTCCGCCGCGGCGACGGCGTGGGCCCTTTCGTTCTCTGCGGCCGCGATAAGAGCGTCCGGCGAGCAGAGGCTGTAGGATTCGCCGGCATGGGTGAGAACGCCGGCGAGCTTGACGCCGGCCTCGGCCAAGGTGGCCGCCACGATGACGAGCTTGGGATCGGCCGCGGTCAGCCCGCCACGGTGACCGTCGCAGTCGATCTCGATCAAGGCGGACGGCGTCGCGCGGGCGGTGCGACCGGCCGCGCCGAGCATGATCGCCTGCTCCGGCGAATCGAGCAGTACCTTGAGGTCGACGCCTGCTGTCCGCAGACGCATCGCTCTTCCGGCTGTGTGGGGCGCCAAGCCCACGGCATAAGTCATGTCCCGGAAACCGTACTGTGCGAAGTACTCCGCCTCGGCCAAGGTTGAGACAGTGATTGGTCCCGGTCCGGACGGATAGGCGCGTCGGGCGACGTCGATGGATTTCGCGGTCTTCATGTGGGGACGTAGCACCACGCCGCGTGCGGTCACACGCGAGCACAGACGGGCGAGATTGCGATCGAGCCGGTCCTGGTCGAGCAGGAGGGCCGGCGTTGCCAGCGCGCCGATCGTTGCGGCCGTCTCGCCGTTCTGGACATCCGCTGTGCGCAACTCCGGCTGTGGCACTTCGATGTCTCCTAGCCGAACGATTGATTGGCGATCGCGAAGGTCCGCGCGGGCCCGGCTGCTGGCAGCTGCGTCCCGAGGATCATGGTGGTGGCGTCACCGACCTGCTGCAGGCCGATGCTTTCGAGCCACTCCCCAAGTTGCGATGTGGCAGAGGTGTCGATCCGGACGAAAGCACGCCCGAGGCGTGCGAGCGCAGCCTCGATCAGCGTGCGGGCATCGGCCGGGCTTTCGGCAACCACAGGGCCGATGACATGTCCGCGGCCGAAGAGGCGGCAGATGGCGTAGCCGCGCGGCGTGCCGTCACGTTGCAGGACATAGCCGTCACCGCTCTGGACGAGCCGATCCAGCATCCGTCGCCTCTCCAAACCCGTAGCTTCCTGATCGAGCTGCGCGATGGCCTTAAAATCCGATGCAGCCATCGCCCTGACGAGGCCGGACGGCGGCGTCTCAAAACGCTCTCTTGGAATGCCCTGATGCTGGTGAATGACCCCTACGGGCACGAAGCCACGGCGCCGGTAGAGCATAATGCCTTCCGCCGTCGAATTCAGCGCGACCGTCCGTGGGTGCGCCGACGCCAGCAGCGCATCCATCAGCCGCGCCCCGTAGCCGCGGCCCTGCGCGGCCTTCGCGACGATGATCATCCCAGCGGACGCATGGGTCTCGCCATACGGCCACCAAGCCGCGGTCCCGATCACAACACCGGCACGCTGCAGCACAAAGCCATGGCCCAACTGCAGCGCGACATCCCAATCCTCGAGCCGATAGGGCCAGGACATCTCCTGCGAGAGCTTTAAGGCGCCTTCCAGATGCACGCTGGCGAAAGGAACCAGGACGACGTCATCATCATCGCGACGACCGGCCTGGTGAGCTGCGCTTGTCTTCATGGGTCGAAGTCTCTGCTCGGGTTTCCGGTCGATCGCCAGTGCTTGAGAGGACGAGAGTCATCTGAGGATTCTCGCCTCCTCTGCAGCCTACCTTGAGCCCGACAGCATTGCGCGATCGGACCGAAGGAAAGTTCGGCAGAGAATTTCAAGAATGATGCGGCAGATCGGCCAATCTGCTGTCAGCGGCTGGCGCGCCACAGCGCGATGCGGTCGCGCATGCGGTAGCCCTGAATGAAGGCAGGCATGAACCACGGATCGCCTCGATAAAGCGGGATGAAGGCCGGCGGCCGGAAGTCAAAGGCCGTGCGCGCCCGTTCCTCGTGGCCCATGATTTTATGGGCCGCATGCATGCCGACCCATGGCGCCCAGACGACGCCCGAACCGCAGAAGCCGGTGGCATAGACGACGCCGTCCTTCTCGAAGATGCGCGGAATCATATCGCGGTTCATTGCCACATTGCCGAACCAGCTGTGTGACAGAGGAACGGACTCCAGCTCGGGGAACAGATTCACCAGGCCGCTGCGCAGAAGTAGCTTCGGAGCCACGGGATCGCCGACGCGGGAGCTATCACGTCCACCGAGCAGAATGCGCTTGCCGTCGGGTGAAGGCCGGTAATAGAAGCCGACCTCCCGGTTCTCGGTGATCATCATGCGTTTCGGCATCAGCCGCGCCATGAGTTCGGGCGCGAGCTCCTCCGTCGCAATGATCCGGCTGCGGACCGGGACCAGCCTGCGGCGCAGGAAGGGCGCGGCACCATCGGTGTAGCCGTTGGTGCACACCATGACCTGACGCGCCTGTACCGAGCCGGCCGCGGTGACGACGCGGAATCCAGACCCATCCCTCTCGATCGAGACGACCGGAGTTCGCCCGTGGACGGTCAATCCCGAAGCGAGTGCGATCCGCAACAGCTCGGCGTGGAACTTCGCCGGATGCAGCCCGCCGATGTCCATCCGAACCGTGCCGCCGCGGTAGACATCGGTGCCGATATACTTTCGTTGCTCGGCATAGGGAACGGCATAGGCCTCGATCTTCAGTTTTCTCGCCAGCCTCTCCGCGGTCCGCGCCATGGCCTCGTATTGCTCATAGCCGAAGGCGCCTTTGAACTGTCCCACCGGCTGGAAGTCGCAATCGAGCCCTTCGGTCTTGATGAAGTCGTACAAGAATTCGCGCGCGATCTTGCCTTCCGCCTCGATCGCAAGCGCCCTCTCTTCACCGAACCGCCGCGTGAGCGTCGCGTAGTCCGGCCGAATGGTTCCGCTGGTGATTCCGCCGTTGCGCGTCGAAGCTCCCTCACCTGGATTCATTGCATCAAAGGCTGCAACCGAGCGCCCTTCGCGCGCAAGCACCAGACCGGCAGAAAGTCCGGCATAGCCCGCGCCCACAATCAGCACGTCTAGATTTCTGGGCAATGGCTGCTGAGGCAGCGGCCTGAGCGGGGCGGCTTCCCACCAGTAAGGTTTCGCCTTTGCTTCAACTCGCGGCGCGTGCATGGCGTTCGCTCTCATATGTTGCGGGGTGGCCGGCCTTGCGCCCGGATCACATTCGAATGATCAGATGTGGTCGTCTCGAACGTCGAGGGCATCTCGCAACCCGTCGCCGATGAAGTTGAAGCTCGTCACCGCGATCGTGATCGCGGCACCGGGAATGATGGCGAGCCACGGAGCGCTCGCCAGATATTGCTGGGCGCCATTGAGCATGTTGCCCCAGCTCGGCAGCGGCGGCTGGATCCCGTAGCCGAGAAAGCTGATATAGGCCTCCAGAAGGATCGCGCGGGCGACGGCCAGGCTTGCAGCGACGATGATCGGACCCATGGCATTGGGCAGAATCTCGCGGAACATGATATGACGGCGGCTTAGCCCCACCATCCGCGCAGCCTGGACAAACTCACGCTCCCGTAGCGAGCGCACCTCGGCCTCGACGATTCTGGCAGTCTCCATCCAACTGGTGAAGGCGATGATCACGGTGATCATCGCCGGACTGGGTCGAAGCACCGCCGCCAGCGCCAGCACGAGGAAGATCGAGGGATAGGAGAGGAAGCCGTCCACCGTGCGCATCAGCGCCGCCCCGACCCAGCCTCCGCGATAGCCCGCCGTCACGCCGACCAGTGTGCCGATCAGCGTCGACAGCAACATCGCGGAGAATCCCACCAGCAGCGACACGCGCCCGGCCATCAATAGCCGGGCAGCCAGATCACGCCCCAGCGGGTCCGTGCCGAAATAGTGTTGTCCGCTCAGAGGCGGAGCAAAGCGGGCACGCAAGTCTATGTGGAGCGAGTCGTAGGGCAACGCATAGGGGCCGACAACGCACGCCAGCACAAGGAGGGTTATCATCGCGATTCCCGCGAGCGCCAGATGATGGCGCGTGAAGCGGCTCACCGCACGGCTTTGCCACCAGCGGGAAGGGGCCAGGTTCGCTGCGATCAAAGTCATCATATGGCTCCTGTTGACGGCACGAACCTGCGTCTTCAGCTCAAGCGAATGCGCGGATCTACGACAGCGACGACGATGTCTGCGATCAGGTTGCCCAACACGACCAGGATGGCCGAGAATATCAACAGCCCCATCACGACCGGATAGTCGCTGTAACCGAGGCTGTCGAGGAACAACCGCCCCATTCCCGGCCAGGTGAAGACCGTCTCGGTGACCAATGCGCCGGTCAGAAGACTGGGCAGCTGCACCCCTGCCAGCGTGATCATCGGCAACAGCGCATTGCCGACGACATGCTTCAGCAGGATGCGGCGCTCGCTGACGCCCTTGGCGCGAGCCGTCTTGACGAAATCCTGGGTGAGCGCATCGAGTGTCGCCGTGCGCATGTAGCGGCTCCAGATCGCGACATGAACCAGCGACAGCACCAGGCTTGGCAGAATCAGGTGATGCAGATAGTCCAGCACCGAGCCGTCGCCGATCGCGTACATGTTGCCTGCGGGAACCCACCCGAGCTTCAGCGTGAAGATATAGATGCCGATGAGCCCGAACCAGAAAGTCGGGACCGACAGCGCCACCATGGCGCCGACCGTCGCGCAGTAGTCGAACAGGGAATAGCGGTGAGTGGCACCGCGGATTCCGATCCAGGACCCGATCGCGATCGCCAGCGCAGTGGACGTGCCCATGAGCAGCAACGTCGCCAAGAGATGTCGGCCGATCACCGTCAGCACCGAGGAGCCATCACGGTAGGAGTGTCCCCAATCACCCTGGATCAGGCGCCAAGCCCAGTCGAGATACTGAATCCACAGCGGCCGGTTCAGCCCCAGCTGCTCCGAGAGCCGCTCGATGTCCTTCTGGGTCATGCCAGGATCGAGCCCGAATTGCGCGAGAGGCCCACCCGGCATGAGGTTGAGAACCGTGAAGCCGATGATCGAGACGATCACCAGCAGCACGATGCTCTGCGAGAAGCGATTGAGCAGGAACCTCGGCATACGAGTCTCCGTGTTACCTCAACAGTGTCAATTCGCTACATCAGCTCGCCCAGTACCAGGCCAGCGCGTTCCACGACTCCGTCCGCGTATTGCCGTTCGGCACGACACCCGAGATCCCTTTCTTGGTGCCTTGGACCACATTGACCTGGTACAACGGAAGGAAGGGCAGGTCCCGACGGACGAGCTCTTGTATCCGTTGGTAGATCGCACGCCGGCTTTCGGAATCGAAAGTGCGCGCTCCCTTGTCGAGCAGGGCGTCAACCTCCGGATTGGCATACTGTGCATTGTTCGAGCCGCGACCGCCCTTCGCCCCGATCGAACGCGAGTGCAGGCGATTGGTGACATCCGGGTCTGCGCCGATCAGATACGAGCTGCCGACGATCACGGAATCGAACTGCGATTGCATCCAGAATTCGCCCCACATCACGGCGGCGGGCAGGTTCGAGATCTTCATCTCGATGCCCAACTGAGCAAAAGTCTGCTGCAGGAACTGCTGCACCTGTTCGCGAAGAGGATCGCCGGAGGTGGTCGAATTGGCGAAAGACAGACGAACGCCGTTCTTGGCACGAATGCCGTCCGCTCCCGGCGCCCAACCAGCCTTGTCCAGAATCTGGCCCGCCCGATTCAGGTTGAATTCGTGCATCGGCAGATTGGCATTGAAGTAGAAGGACTGCCTCGGCATGAAGGTCTCCGTCGGGGTCGGAACTCCGTAATAGAGCCCCTGGATGATCGAGTCCTTGTCGATCGCCGCGTAGAGAGCCTCGCGAACTGCAAGCTCCTTGAACTGCGGACGCTCCAGGTTCAGGTAGAAGGACTCGAACGACGTTTTTGGGACGAGGGTCACGACGCGGTTCGGCAGCGACTTGGCCTCCCCGTAATGATCGGGAGTGATGTAGGGCTGACCCACGAGATCCACGTCGCCGCTCTTGAACTGGGTGTAGAGGACGGTGAGATCGGGAATGTACTTGAAAACCAATCTCTCGATGTGAGGGCCTTCGCCAAAATATTCGGTGTTCGCCACGAGCTCGAGATGATCGCCGGCGACCCGCTGGCCCCACTTGAACGGACCGGTGCCGACCGGCGCCTGATTGAAGGCGGCGTTGTTCGGATTGGCCTCTTTCTCGAGGATGTGCTTCGGCACGATGAAGGTTTCGGTCAGGAAGGACAGATACGGCGCAAAGGCCTCTTCCATCCGCCACGATATCTCCGTGGGCGAGACCACCGTGATGTCGCGCACGAGAGCATGGCCGGCCGTACGCCAGCTGCGGAAGTTGGGATTCATGATCAGTTCGAGAGTGAACTTCACGTCCTCGGCGCTGAAAGGCTTGCCATCGTGCCAGTGGGCATCGTCACGCAAGCGAATGCGCCATTTGAGGCCGTCCTCGGAGATGCCGCCATTCTTCTGGTTCGGCACTTCCACGGCAAGATTGGGCTGGATGACGCCCTGAGGATCGATGCGGAAGAGCGCGTCGAAGACCGAGAAATGCACGCCGTCATCGACTTCGATGTGGGCCATCAGCGGATTGAAGACGGTCGGCTCTTGTCCGAGCCCGACGATCACGCGGCCGGTTGGTTTCGCTGGAGCGGCACCCGCCAGGGCAGGTTGGCCCAGCAGATTCGATCCGGCGAGGCCGGCCGCCCCGGCGATCATCAACTGGAGTGCGCTACGCCGCGAATAGACCGATGCAGTCTGAGCTTCAGTCATGACCTCTCCTCATTTGTGGCTATGTCCGGCCAGTGTCGATTGGTTTCCAACGGCGCGCACGCTGCTTTGCTGCTCGCCGGGGATCGCGCTGACTAGTTCTCGCGTATAGGCGGATTTCGGGTTCAGGAAGATCTGCGATGGCGGTCCGTGCTCGACGATCTGCCCTCGATGCATGACCGCGATTTCATCGCAGATCTGGCTGGCCACGCGCAGATCGTGCGTGATGAAGATCATCGATACCCCGGTCTCCCGCTGAATCTGGTCCAGCAGCTTCAAGATCTGCGCCTGGATCGATACGTCGAGCGCGGAAACGGCCTCGTCAGCGATCAGCAGCTTCGGCTTGAACATCAGCGCCCGAGCGATTCCGATGCGTTGACGTTGGCCACCCGAGAACTCGTGGGGATAACGATCGAAGGTTCCTGCATCCAGGCCGACATGGGCCAAGAGGTCTCGCGCCTGCTCACATGCCTCCTTGTGAGGAACTCCATGCGCGATCGGACCAACCGTCAGAATTCGCCCGACCGTCGATCGCGGATTGAGCGAGGCAAATGGATCCTGGAAAATCATCTGGATCTTTGGTCGAAGCGGCCGAAACTCGGCTTCGGAAAGCCGGGCAACGTCGCGTCCCTCGAACAGGATAGAGCCGCTGTCGCTGTCGAGCAGCTTGATCAATAATCGCCCGAGCGATGATTTGCCGGAGCCGCTTTCTCCAACTACGCCGAGGGTGCGTCCCGGCGAAAGGTCGAACGACACGCCGTTGACTGCGGGTACGATCCGCTGCCTGCCGAACAGAGCACTGCCGCTGCGGTAGGTCTTGACCAGATATTCGACCTTCAGCATGGAGGACGTGATCGCAGCTTCCGCTGGGACGCGGTCCTTGCCGGTCAGATGCGGCACGGCCGCGATCAGGCGGCGCGTGTAGAGATGGCTCGGGGAATTCAACACCTGCTCGGCGCTCCCCTGCTCCACGCAGTGGCCCTTCTCCATCACCACAACGGAATCGGCAATCTCCGCCACAACTCCGAAGTCATGGGTAATGAACATCACGCTCATTTCCTTGCGGCGTTGAATGTCGCGGATCAGTTGCAGGATCTGTGCCTGGGTCGTCACGTCGAGTGCGGTGGTCGGCTCGTCCGCGATCAGGATCGCAGGCTCCAGAGCCAGAGCCATGGCGATCATCACCCGCTGTCGCTGCCCGCCCGAGAGCCGGAACGGATATTGATGATACATGAGCGGCGGATCCGGCAGGCCCACCTCGGTCAACAGTTCCATGGCGCTGCTACGACGGGATTTCGGCGTTCCCACACCGTGCGCCGCCATCACTTCCTCGATCTGCGCGCCCACCGTCATCAACGGATTGAGCGCGGAGAGCGGGTCTTGGAAGATCATCGAGACGACACGGCCACGGAGGTCTCGCAGCCTCTCCGGCGAGAGTCCTACCAGATCCATCCCTTCAAGACGGATTGTTCCCGAGGACACCCGGATCGACTTGGGCAAGAGGCCCATGATTGCATTGGCCGTGACCGACTTGCCAGATCCGGATTCTCCTATGATGCAGAGGATCTGACCGCGCTTCAGTTCAAAGGAGACGTTCTCGACGGCGTGCGCCCGCTCCATGCCCGCCGGCAAGCTCACGGTCAGGTCGCTGACCGCGAGTGCCACATCTTCCGATGGCTGGCGGGCAGAGGTCATTTGAACATTATCCCGTTGCAGATTGGCTGTTCGGCCCCTCTTGCCGCCGCTACGCTTGGACAGTTCAACAACTCGTCGCTCATTCCGCCATTCTCCGCGCGGTGAATACGACATGATTCAGAGATGGCTGCTCTACAGGCAAAGGCACCGCTGAGCGCGGGCGATCAGTCGAGTGGACCGCTCGAACAAAGAATCGCGATGTCCGAGAGGCTGCCATTGGCCTAGCTCGATCGCTTCGGCAGAGGTCTCCTCCCAGACAAGGCTCATCACGCGTCACCTTTTGAATTTTTGCCCGTTGATCGACATTGATCCGGTATTCACGAGTCTGACCGCTTCAATCGCCCCGGAGTCGCCGAAACGCGCCAGATGGGCAGCATGAAGTTCTAAAAACGAAGCCCGATTTGGCATTTCGGTCTGCGGCTGCCGGCGCGCATGCCTCGGTTGAGGTTTGCCTGCAGGCTACGAACAGGCAAATCCGATTGCAGAGACCCATCCGTCCGTCGCCACGCCTGCGAGACGGCGGGCAATCGAGATATCTTCGCAATAACCGCCTGCACCACAAGCCGTAAACCGCAGGATATTCCGCCCAACCTGGAAAGTCCGCTGCGTGCCTGCCGCAACTGCTCGGATACGATACGGCAACCGCCGGAGTCCTTGCCCAATGAACGCGCCACTCATGCATATCGAATCCAGCCCCTCCCTGCCTCGAGAGGCAGACGTCGTCGTCATCGGCGGCGGCGTGGTGGGCGTGTTCACAAGCTACTATCTCGCCCGTCGCGGCCTCAAGGTTGCGTTGCTTGAAAAGGGCCGCGTCGCCGCCGAACAGTCGAGCCGCAACTGGGGATGGTGCCGCCAGCAGAACCGCGACGCGCGCGAACTGCCGATTGCGACCAAGAGCCTCGATCTCTGGGAGAGGCTTGCCCACGAGACAGGTGAAGACACGGGTTTCCACCGCTGCGGCCTTCTGTACTTGTCGAACGACGACAATGAGCTGGCCGGCTGGGCAAAGTGGGGCGACTTCGCCAGGAGCGTCGGCGTCACGACGCACATGTTGAACGCGGACCAGGCAAATGAGAGAGGCATGGCGACGGGCCGAAAGTGGAAGGGCGGCGTCTTCTCTCCAACCGACGGAACAGCAGATCCCTCGAAGGCGGTGCCCGTTGCCGCGCGCGCGATCATGGCGGCGGGTGGCACGGTACACCAGAATTGCGCGGCGCGCGGCATAGAACTCAGCGCCGGCCGGGTCGACGGAGTGGTGACCGAAGCGGGCACGATCCGGACGAAGACCGCGGTCATAGCGGGAGGCGCGTGGGCCTCTTCGTTCTGCAACCAGTATGGAATTCGTTTTCCGCAGGCCTCCGTGCGCCAGTCCATTCTCGCAGTCGCTCCCGGCGCGGCCGGTCTGCCCGACGCTTTGCATACCGCGCTCGTGTCGCTCACCCGGCGCGGCAACGGTGGATACACGCTGGCAATTAGTGGGCGCGCGCGAGTCGATCCGACGCCGCAGCAGTTCAGATTCGGTCGCGAATTCCTGCCCATGTTTGCCCGCCGGTGGCGAAGTCTTGCCCCGGGAGCGTTCGAGGGCTTGCGGCACGGTCACGAATCGCTGGCGAAATGGGCGCTGGATCAGGTGACCCCCATGGAGCTGAACCGGACGCTCAATCCCCGTCCCGACATGGGGCAGATTCGGCTGACGCATCGACGCGCCTGCGAATTGCTGCCGGAACTCCGGCGCGTCGCCATCTCGAACGTCTGGGCCGGCTACATCGACAGCACACCGGATGGCGTTCCGGCAATCGGTGAAGTTGATGCGATTCCGGGTTTCATCCTCGCGGCGGGGTTCAGCGGCCACGGCTTCGGGATTGGCCCTGGTGCCGGGCATATGATCGCCGACATCATTACAGCTCGTGCGCCGATCGTCGACCCGCGCCCCTACAGGCCAGAGCGACTGAAAATGGGAGCCTGGGGCAAGGTCGCCGAGTTCTGAAGGGCAGGTTCTACGGTCCGATGGGAAAAGATGCGGGTTGGTGCTATTGACAGTGTGTATGACGCTGAAGCCTCAAAGCCTCGACTCCGCCGTCGCCCCAAATCTCATGGCATCGCGATGAAGCTCGACAAGATCGACATCCGGATTTTATGCGAACTGCAGAAGAATGGACGGATTTCCAACGTCGAGCTCGCAGAGCTGATAAACCTCTCCCCGAGTCCGTGCCTGATGCGCGTCAAGAGGCTCCAGACGGAGGGCTTCATCACCGGCTATTCCGCCCAGATCGACGTTTCCAAGCTCGGACGAACTCTAACGGTTTTCGCTGAGATCACGCTCAAAAATCATCGGCAGATCGATTTCGCCCGCTTTCTCACGACCGTTGAAAAGATCGATTCCGTCGTCGAGTGCCATCTTGTTTCAGGCGGATACGATTATCTCGTGAAATTCATCACAGCGGGGATCAGCGAATACCAGGCGCTGATGGAACGTCTCGTCGAAATGGACGTCGGCATCGACAAATACTTCAGCTTTGTCGTGCTGAAGTCTCCAATTGTGAAATCCCACCTGCCTCTCGAAAGCATATTCAGCAGCTGACGGACGGGCGAGGCGACTATCCTTTCATCGCCGCGCGGACATCGCTGTCTTCGAGCGTCTGGTCGAGCGTGGTCCTGGTTCGTTCAATAATGCCGTCGATGTCCGCATCCGTGCAGCAGAGCGGCGGGGCATAACCGAGCACGCCCTGAGCAAAGGCGCGAATGACGAGGCCATTGTCCCATGCGCGGTCGAAAATGCGGCGCGCTGCGTCGGCTTCCGGCGGCAACGGTGTCTTGTGCTCCTTGTCGGTGACAAGCTCGATTGCGGCCAGCATGCCACGCCCCCTGATATCGCCGACAAGCGGATGATCGGCAAGCGCGCGAAGACCTTCCATCAGGCGATGCCCGGCCTTCCGGCCATTGTCCAGCAAGCCATTTTCGTAAAGCTCGAGGCACGCGAGCCCGACGGCTGCGCTGACGGGATGTGCGGAATAGGTGTAGCCGTGGCCAACGGCCGCCTTGCCGGCGCCGTCCGCAATCGTGTTATAGATGCGGTCGGACATGAAAACGGCCCCCATGGGCACGTAACCCGACGTCAGTCCTTTGGCCGTGGTCATGAGATCCGGCACGACGTCGTCCTCATCACAGGCGAAGAGCGGACCCACCCGGCCAAAGCCGGTGATGACCTCATCGGCCACAAACAGAATATCGTGCTCCTTGCAAACCGCATGCATGGCCTTCAGCCAAGACGGTGGCGGAACGAGGACGCCTCCCGACCCCTGGATCGGCTCGACATAAAAAGCGGCAACGCGGTCTGCGCCGAGTTCGGCAATCTTGGCCCGCAGAGCCGCGACCGACGCTGCAATGACGGCCTGGGGATGAGGACCAACAGGATTGCGATAGACATAGTGCGAGGGGATTTTGTGCTGCCAGCTATAGGGCACTCCAAAACCCGCATGAAAGGCTGGTAGCGCGGTCAAGCCCGCCCCCGCTGTTGACGATCCATGGTAGCCATGCTCGACGGAAATGAACTGGTCCTTCTGCGGTGTCCCCTTGGCGTGATGGTAGTATCGAATGAATCGGATCGTGCTGTCGACGGCATCGGAGCCGCCCAGCGTGAAGTAGACGTGGTTCAGATCACCAGGCGCCAGCTCAGCCAGCCTGGCGGCCAGACGAATGGCCGGATCGGAGCCCAACCCGAAATAGCCAGTTGCATAGGGCAGTTCACGCAGCTGCCTGGTGGCGGCTTCAACAATACTGTCCTGACCGTACCCGGCATTGACACACCACAGACCAGCAAAACCGTCGAGCAATTGACGTCCCGAGATATCTGTCAGCGTCGCGCCCTTCCCTGACTTCAGCACGCGGACGCCCGTCGCCTCGTGGCTGCGAAAGGATGAGACCGGATGAATCAGGTGCGCGCGATCGAGTTCAATCAGCGAGTTGCTCAACATGTCGTCCTCCAGATCAACCGCAACGCTCGTGCGGCCGTCCAATGTCTTCGGGCCCAACGTAGGATGCCCAAGACAGCATGTGCTCACAGGTAGGACACGAGTGAAGGGCATTTTGACTGTCATTGAGCATCGGTGCCGCATCTTATGCCGGCATCGGCCTTTGCCCGACATCGACGCTCAAATCGGAGGCGCCTTTTCGCGCAACTCTCTGCCAAAGCTCCGATCCGATACGACACAATCTGCTCCGGGCCGCGGCGACAGCGGTGCTTTATCCGGTCGGCAGCTCGCTATGATCCTTGTTGTACCGGCACGCGGTGCATGACGACTGAGAGGATTCGAGCCATGGCGACGTTTAGACCCAAATACATCACCTTCGACTGCTACGGCACGCTGACGAATTTCGACATGGCCGGCGCGGCAAGGAGAGTCTATGGCTCCGAGCTCTCCGCGACGGCCATGGCAAAACTCGTCAAGGATTTTTCAGCCTATCGCCTTGACGAGGTTCTCGGCGCCTGGAAGCCGTACTTCGAGGTCGTGCACAATGCGCTGGAGCGCGCGTGCAAGCGCAACGGTATCGTATTTCGGCCGGACCATGCCCAGCGCATCAATGAAGAGATCCACACATGGGGTCCACATGCCGACGTCCCGACGGGTCTGGCTAAAGTTGCCAAGGAGATTCCGCTGGTCATCCTGTCGAATTCCATGAAGAACCTCATCATGTCGAACGTTGAGAAGCTCGGCGCTCCCTTTCACGTGGTCATCACGGCGGAGGAGACCGGCGCCTACAAGCCGCACATGAAGGGCTTCGAGTATATGCTGGACAAGCTGGGCTGCGGCCCGGAAGACATCACCCACGTCTCGTCCTCCTTCCGCTACGACTTGATGACTGCCTACGACCTCGGCATCAAGAGCAAAGTATGGGTGAACCGCGGTCACGAGCCTGCAAACCCCTTCTATGAATACACCGAGGTCTCCGACATCGGCGGGCTCGCGGAGGCCGTCGGCTTGGAGCCGCTTCGAAAAAGCGCGTGAAGGCGCGGCGGAGGAGATTGCGGGGTGACAAAGGAAAGGGGGCGGTTTAACCACCCCCTTTTTTGGTGCTTAAGCTGATTGGCTGATTGATCTCTCAATCCAACCCGCCGACATGGAGGGCCTTGATCTCGAGATATTCTTCGATCCCGAGTTGGGATCCTTCACGTCCCAGTCCGGACTGCTTGACGCCGCCGAAAGGCGCAACCTCGGTCGAGATCAGGCCGGTATTCAGGCCGACCATGCCGAACTCCAGCGCCTCGGCAACACGCCAAGAGCGCTTCAGGTCTTCAGTGTAGAAATAGGCGGCAAGGCCGAACGGCGTACCGTTTGCGATCGCAATCGCCTCATCCTCGGTCTCGAAGCGGAAAAGCGGTGCAACGGGCCCGAAGGTCTCTTCTGAAGCCAAGAGCATCTCGGTCGTTGCGCCACCGAGCACGAGAGGCCGGGCATATTGCCGACCCTCCGGTACCGTTTCACTCTGCGAGATGATCTTTGCGCCCTTGTCCAGGGCGTCCCTGACGTGCCGCTTGATCTTTTCGATCGCCGCGCCATTGATCATCGGCCCGATCGTGACCCCCTCTTCCGTCCCGGCGCCGACCTTCATTCTCGCGACTTGGTCGGCGAGCTTCTTTGCAAAAGCCTCATAGATGCCTGACTGTACGAGAATGCGATTGCAGCAAACGCACGTCTGCCCGCCATTGCGGAATTTTGACGCAATCGCCCCCTCGACGGCCCGATCGAGATCGGCATCGTCAAAGACGATGAACGGCGCATTGCCGCCGAGCTCGAGACTGAGTCTCTTGATGTTGTCGGCGGCGCCTTTCATCAGCAAAGCGCCAACACGTGTCGATCCGGTAAACGAGATCTTGCGGACACCTTCGTTGGCCATCAGCTCCTGGCCGATGTCCGTAGGCATGCCCGTCACGATGTTGATCACGCCTGCCGGAATCCCCGCCCGCTCCGCCAGGACAGCGATGGCGAGGGCCGAGAAAGGCGTAAATTCGGATGGTTTGATCACCACGGTGCAGCCCGCGGCAAGCGCGGGTGCCACCTTGCGCGTAATCATCGCGTTGGGGAAATTCCAGGGCGTGATGATCCCGCAGACGCCGATCGGCTCTTTCAGCACCAGAATGCGGCGATCGACGGTGGGCGCGGGGATTGTCGATCCGTTGATGCGACGGGCCTCTTCCGCAAACCATTTGACGAAGGACGCCCCGTAACGGATTTCTCCGAGCGATTCAGCAAGCGGCTTGCCCTGTTCCAGCGTCAGCAGGAGAGCCAAATCCTGCTCATGGCGCCGCATGAGCTCATACCAGCGCTCCAGCAGCGCCGCACGCTCTGCATGAGGCCTCGTCTTCCAAAGCTTGAACGCAGCGGCCGCGGCGTCAATTGCTGCCCTGGTCTCGTCTCGGCCCATGTCGGGGATGGTGCCGAGCACTTTCTGGCTCGCAGGATCGATGACATCAACGCTGGCTTTCATGCTCGCATCCCGCCAGCTGCCGCCGATCAGCGCTTGCTGGCGAAACAGATCCTTGTCCTTCAACGCAATCATGGGCTTGCTCCTTGTCTTCCGCCCGCCATCACTGCCTGGATTTGCGATTGGCGAGACGAAGCCGTCTCATGCGAGCAGTACAGGACCGCGCGCCGCATTTTTCATTAAGAATGAAGTGTCTCGCCGCGTTGAATCTGGTCAGACGCGGCCTCGAGAGTCGAATATTCTGAGGGCTGTTTGACAGTGCTGCCCTCAGCATCGTCTCAGTCATAGTGGCAGACGTAGATCTTTCGCACGGTCTCGATCGTGCGCCAGACCCCGACGAAGCCGGGCTTCATCACAAAGCTGTCGCCGGCGCGGTACCTCCTGACCTCGCCGTCCTTTTCCTCGATTTCGATGAGGCCCGAGAGGATGTGGCAGAACTCGAAGGTGGTGCCCTTGATGGAATGGGTCTCGCCCGGTGTCGCTTCCCAGACGCCGGTCAGCAACTTCTCGCCTTTCGAGGCATCCTGCGCCCAGGTCTTGAAAGATGGACTGCCCGAAATGAGCCGTTCCGGAGCGGGCAAGGCGTTCTTCGGCGCGAAGTCCGGATTGGTGTCGATGGTGACCAGAAGGGACATGGCATTTTTCCTGTTAGTAGCCGAGCGTTCGATCGACGAGGCCGATCGGGTTTTGCCCTGCGCGGTGGCGTCGGATGTTTTCTATGACGGATTGTGCTGCCGTATGCGGTTGCGTCACGCAGGCGATATGCGGCGTGATGATCACCTTCGGATGCGACCAGAGTGCATGGCTTTCCGGCAGTGGCTCGGGATCGGTAACGTCAAGCATGGCGGCAGCAAGGTGGCCCCTGTCGAGCGCCTCGATGAGTGCGCTCTGGTCAAGCTGCGGACCGCGGCCGACATGCAGCAGCCTCGCTCCCGCCGGCAAAAGCGAGAAGAGCTTTGCGTTCAGGATGCCGCTCGTTTGCTCAGTCAGGGGGAGAAGACAGACGAGGATATCAGTTCCTTGCAGGAAACTGCCAAGCTGGTCCTCGCCATGAAAGCAGGTGACACCCTCGACTGCCTTCTTGCTGCGGCTCCACGCGGCAAGAGGAAATCGAAACGGTTTCAAGCGGTCGATCGCAGCTTGCGCCAGCATCCCAAGGCCCAGGAAGCCCACACGGCGATCGGTCGCCTGGGACGTTACAACAGCTTGCCAAAGCCTTCTTCTCTGCTGCGCCCGATAGGCCACCATCTCGCGATGGAGCGTCAGCACACCAAGGACGACGTATTCCTGCATCATGCGTATGATGCCATCCTCGACCATGCGCACGATCTTCACGTGGTCGGGTATGGCCTCCGGCTTGAGCTGATCAACCCCCGCACCGATGGAAAAGAGCACTTCCAGATTTCGAAACCGCGAGACGTCATTTGGCACATCCCAAGTCAGCAGGTAACGCACCTTTGCCGGCTCGATGCCTTCGCTAGAATGATAAAATTCGAGATCAGGAAGCTCGCGCGCAAAGACCTGGCGGAAAATGGCACCCCGAGCGGCATCGGAATTGAAGAGGAACGCCATCGACGCATTCCTCTCACATCCAAGCCCGGGACGCTCGGCACCGAGACCGTTCGACGACCTGGCACGCTCGGCATACTCGACCGACCCTGGCGCGGCGCGGCAGACCCCGGGGGGTGGGAGAGGCGACGAACCCTACGACGAATTCTTCAACGTTCACTTGGCGTACCCTGCCTGCTGTTGCCGGATATCGACAGGCTAGCCGCAAGCGGGAGCTTTCCCTGCTGAATTGAGTTGCGCTGGCGGCGAAACATTCCGAATACCGCTCGCCAAACAGGCGAAACCTGCTGGCTTTCCGCGCTATGCTGCTGCAAAACGGGGCTTGCGCGGCACGCAGCAGAAGGCCGAGGCGGCGATAGGGCGTAAGCTTTGGGTCCCGCGAAGGAACGGACGGGTCGAGATGGGACGAACGGTACGCGTGAAGTCCTTTGAACTGGCTGCGAAAGACATCAACGACGTTGATGTGAAGCTGCTCCACGCGCTCTCGATTGGGGTCGGCTGGCCGCATCGACCCAAGGATTGGGATTTCTTACGCCGCGCAGGTCATGGCATCGTAGCCGTCGATGGGATAGGACGCGTCTTTGGCAGCGCGATGTGGTTCCCACATGGCCGCGAATTCGCGACCATTGGCCTGGTGATCACATCGCCCCGAACTCAGGCACAAGGTACAGGCCGCTGGCTCATGGAGCAGGTATTCGAGCGGTGTGGCGACCGGAATTTGAGCCTCAACTCGACCGATGCGGCGTATCATCTGTATCTTTCCTTGGGCTTCAAGAAGGAAGCCACCGTGTATCAGTGGCAGGGAGAGGTCGTGTCACCACTCCCACCGGTGCCGGCTCTAGACGGCGAATTGAGCTCGCTGTCTACCGGGAATATCGAAGAGATCGCAGCACCAGATGAACGCGCGTTCGGAGCCAGCCGTCAGAGGCTGCTTGCATTGCTTTCCGAAGGTGCGTCAATCTGCATCCTGCGCCGTGGCGGAGAGACCGTCGGCTATTCCATGAAGCGCGAATTCGGGCGCGGTCATGTGATCGGCCCCATCGTCGCCAGCAATGATTGTGACGCGATCCATCTCACGGCCGTGCACCTCAAGGATCTCGCCGGAAGGTTCGCCCGCGTGGATACGCGGGAGCAGACGGGTCTGTTTGCGGACTTTCTTCAACAGAGCCGCCTCGGGATGAACGACACAGTCACCACCATGTCCAAGGGACGGCAATTCCTGAACCGGAAGGAAAACAAGCCGTGGGTCTACGGATTGGCCGGTCACGCCTTGAGCTGAAGCGCCATTTCGCTCGCGGTCGTATCCGGTGCATACATCGTGCACGCCGCCTGGAAGACTTGAATCTCGCTCCGATCAGTCATGCGATAGTCCGCTCGATCGTAGATTGGGCGGCTTCATCGCAAGAAAACGACCGACAAGCCGAGGCGGCTTGCTGCCGCCCTCACACCGTTGCTGTTTGAACGTAATCTACGAACCCGTTGGTGCCAGGCCGGCGGTCCGCCATCACTCGCACTTAGCTGCCAGCTCCTGCTTATCCTTCGGCACGGGAATGCTGAACTCCAGCCTGTCGCATCTGTTCTCTTTTGCGGAGCAGGCTCCCAGCTCGACATGCATCGTCTGGCCGCCTGGGTCTTTGCGTGTCGCCAGCTCGACTTCCTTTGGAAGCGAGAAGTAATAGCCAGGGCCGGTGATGATCTTCGGCAGCTTGTCCCGCCACGATCCGGCATCGCCGCGCTCAACTTTGAACTCGATGCCGAACTCCGAAGACACCTTGTGCTCACCGTCCGACCGGACACAAAATGAAATACTGTCCTTAAGCCGTTGCGCCTGAATCGAAATCCCTCCGCTTTCGATTGGTGCAGGCGCCTCGGAGGCGCGGGCGTGGTGGTTCATGCCTGCCACGGCAAAGATCACGGCCGCATATTGACGCGCCTTTTGACCCATGCGACTCTCGGTTGTGTTTATCTTCATATTGCGACGGGAAAGCATCATGAAAAAGCTCGTCCTGTTTACACTCGCGTTATCTTGCCTCTCAACGTACGCATTCGCCAAAGACGTCAAGGTCAAGTCGTGGTGCCCAATGACGCACGCGGTCGGCTTTGGCAAAGCCCCGACATTCGATGCTGCGAAGGACGCGGCAATCAAGGCGTGTCTATCAAACGGCGGCATGCAAGGTTGCTGCCCCAAGTTCTACCGCCAAGTGTAGCCGACGGCGAGGCTTCGTTTCGCCTATCCTCCCGCTTCCGGAGCGAGCGGCTTGTTCCAACCGTTGATTTCGGCGCGCGGATCACTATTGCCGTCGCGACAACCAACGGTCCCATTGCTGTGTCAATGGATCAAAGACCCCTCGCACAATGGCAGGTTCGCGCCCGAAATCGCAAGCAGCCTGAGGCTCGATCATGGGCTGTGGTTCCTGGTGCGGCAGCTCGAAGCGCGCGCAACCGCGCCACTCTCTAATCATCTGAAAACTTTGAATTCTCGCTCCAATCCATCATAGGTCAACTTCAAGAAGCATTGATTGGCGGCGGCCGCAACGCGCCCGAGCGCGCCGATCCCTTCAAGGCCTTCTATGCAAAGCTGCGAAACGCCGGAAAACCCGCCAAGCTCGCCCTCATTGCCCTCGCCAGAAAGCTTCTCACCATCCTCAACGCTATGATGCGAGACAGAAAACCTATCGGACTGCTCCATCAAATTAACCGTTGCCGGCTACAGAGGCTCAATGCGGATGTCCCGGCAAATGAACGAAACCGGCCGCCCTGACTGGCGGCAACTTCGAGGGCACGTCCTCACACAACGGGTGTAAGGAGATCCGCGCCCGCAAAATGGGCGGCAAGGTTGTCGCGGACCAGTTTACCCATGGCGCGTCGGGTTTCGGTCGTGCCTGAGGCGTGGTGAGGCTGTAGAACGGCATTGTCGAGGTTCTTAAGCCGGTCATCGATATTCGGCTCGTTCCAGAACACGTCGATGCCCGCGCCCTTGATTGCCTTAGCCTCCAGTGAACGGAGAAGAGCCGCTTCGTCCACGGTCGACCCTCGAGAGACATTGATGAAAATGCCGTCAGGTCCGAGGGCATCGAACACGCTCGCATTGACGATGCCTTTCGTGCTCGCGCCGCCCGCAAGCGTCACGATGAGGAATTCAGTGCGGCGAGCCAGTTCCGCAAGGTCAGGCACGAATTCGTACGGAAGATCCGCCCGTCCGGAGAGGTCGAAATAGGCGACCTCGCAATCAAACGCCGCCAGCCGTTTCGCCACGGCCGCTCCTACACGTCCCATCCCGACGATGCCCACGGTTTTGCCGCTGACCCGGGTAACAAGCGGCATGCTGCCCTTGGCCCAACCTCCCTCGCGTACAAACCGGTCTGCCTGCGAAATTTTCCTTGCGACCGCCAGCAACAAAGCGACGGCCATGTCGGCGACGTCCGCGGTCAGCACGCCCGGCGTGTTGGTCACGCGGATTCCGTTCGCTTTCGCATGGCTCAGATCGATGGCGTCGGTGCCGACACCATAGCAGGAGACGATCTCGAGGGCCGGCAGCCGTTTCATCAGATCAGCAGATGCACCGAGCTCGCCTCGGGTGGCGATCGCCCGGATACTGTCGCGATGTGCCTCGAACAAGCGGTCGAGATCGGCTGCCTCCCAAAGTTTGTGTACGACATAGCGTGCGTCGAGATCCTCCATATCCCAAGCGGGATAGGGTCCGATCATCAGTACTTCGGGCTTCGTCGGCATGGTACTGAATCCTTTAAGCCCGCTGCGAGGCCTTGGCGCTGTTAGGGAAGCGGCGATTTTCACGATCAGAGGCAGGTGGTGATGCCGCCGTCGACGTAGAGCGTATGCCCGTTGACAAAGGACGACGCCTCGCCTGACAAAAACACGGCGGCGCCAATCAGCTCGTCGACATTGCCCCAGCGCGACGCAGGCGTGCGCTTCTCGAGCCAAGTCGAAAACTCCGGATTATCCACCAGCGCCTGGTTCAGGGGAGTCTTGAAATAGCCGGGTGCGATCGCATTGACCTGAAGGCCATGCTTTGCCCAATCGGCGCACATGCCGCGTGTCAGGTTCTTGATTGCCCCCTTGGTCGCGGTATACGGCGCAATCCCGGGGCGCGCGAGTTCACTCTGCACCGACGCGATGTTGATGATCTTGCCTTTGCCGCGCTGGATCATCCGTCGTGCTACCGCCTGGCCGACGTAAAAGGCGCTGGAGACATTGGTCCTGAGCAGTTCTTCCCACTTCTCGGCCGGAAACTCCTCCAAAGGCGTGCGGAACTGCATGCCGGCATTGTTGACCAAAATATCGATCGTTCCGATCGTCTGTTCAATCCGGGAAACACCGTCACGAACGGAACCGACATTGGTTACGTCGAAACCGGCCACGGCGATCTGGTGGCCGCCGGATCTGAGTTCGGCAGCGGCAGCATCGAGCTTGTTGAGGTCGCGCCCATTCAGGACGATTGACGCGCCATGCTCGGCGAGCCCGCCCGCGATCGCGAGACCGATCCCTTGCGACGATCCCGTGACCAGCGCTCGCAAGCCGGCCAGATTAAAGAGTTCGAATGCCACGGCAACCTTCTCAAAACGCGCTTGCTACGGCCACGACTATCGACCGATCAGCTTTTTGACGCCGGCCAGGCCAACGCGCAGGAAGGGATCTGAGTGAATGTAGAAGTACCGCACACCCTGTTCGAGCAGGGAAGGCAGTTCGTCCGACGTCACGAGCGTGCCGGCGACCTTGCCGGCTGCACGAATCTTCTTGACGGCAAAACCAACCCGCTCGGTGACCGCCTGCGGCCGAGGCTGCCCGAACGGCGGGGCCGGCGGATAACCCATGTTCTGGGACAGATCGCCGGGGCCTATGAAAAACACGTCAATCCCCTCCACCGCGAGCAGTTCATCGATGTTGTCGATCGCTTTGGGCGTCTCGATCATGCAGATGATCAGCCGCTTGTCGTGGTCGGCCGGACATGCATAGCGGACCGCATCGACGATAGCGCGCGCCTGATCGGCGGTATCGACCATCGGAACCATCAGCCCGTCGGCGCCGGCGTTGAGATAGCGGATCAGGATCGGCCGCTCGTGCGAATGCGGGCGGACGATCGCCGCACCGCCCGCGCCGCGGATCACTTGCGCGGTCACACGGACGTCCTCAAAACTCCAGGTGCCGTGCTCGCAATCGACGAAGATGGCGTCGGCCCCGAGTTCCACCAGGCGAACCGCCAGTCCCGACGAGGAATGATGCGGCGTGAGCATCGCGATCGCCTCGCCCTTGGCAAGGCGCTCGCGCAGTTTGGCTCCGTTCATGGGAGATCCTTCTCCATCAACTCTTCGGCTTGTCGGTGAGGCTTTCGGGAGCGCCGACCCAGCGCGCCGTCTCGATGTCGGCGGAGGTGTCGCGCATGAAGGTCGGACAGATGTGCAACTCGGGGATCATCGCGCCCTTCTGAAGGCTGGCGCAGAGCAGCACCGCGCGCGCGACGTCGTGCGGATTGAGCATCACCGCTCGCTCTCCTTCGAGGGGAGGCCGCGCACGATTGTCCATGATCGGAGTGTCGGTCTCGCCCGGCAGGATCGTCGTCGCGCGGATACCCTGGTTGCGGTAGGTGTTGTGCAGGAAGGTCATGAAATTCTTCACGCCGGCCTTGGCCGCACCATAGGCGGCGCCGCCGAGCAGGTTCGGATTGACCACTGCAAGCGACGACACGGTGATCACCGTGCCCTCCTTCTTCGCGATCATGTCCTCCAGCACGGCCTGGGTCAGGTTGAACACCGCGGTGAGGTTGACGTTCACCGTAGCGTTCCATTCGGCTTCGCTCAGGAAGCGTGCGTTGAGCACCTTGCTGGCGCTGCCGGCATTGTTGACGAGGATATCGATCGCACCGACATCGCGCTTGGCCCAGGCAACGGTCGCCTGGATCGCCTCGCGCGACGCGACATCCAGCACGTGGGCGACTGCCTTGCCACCGGCTTTCTCGATGTCAGCCGCGACATCCCGCAGCGGGTCGATCCGGCGGCCGGTCAGGACGACCGTTGCGCCTTCCCTGGCGAGCAGGATCGCGGTTTCGCGCCCGATTCCCGTCCCCGCCCCGGTGACGAGTGCGATCTTTCCGTCGAGCAGACCCATAGTTCCCCTATTCGGCGGCGGTCGCCGCCACGCTTGAGCGTTGATAGCCGTAAATCTGCCTCGCGGCCGCTGGCGTGATCAACCCCTCGGCGAGATCGAGCTCGATCGCGGCCGCCGCGCGCTCGGACGTACGTCCCCATCCGCCGCCGCCGGGCGTTTCGACCTCCAGGCGGTCACCCGTCTTCAGGACGACCTTACCCTTGGGAAATTGCGGCTCGCCATTCTTGTACACCTTGCCGGCACTGCCGGACTTGCCGTCGACGACACCGAAGCAGGGATGACGGACGCGCTCGGACGCCAGATAGATGTTCATCGGATTACGCCCGAGATTGCGCAGCACGACGCGCTGGCCGAGGCCGCCACGGCTCTTTCCGGCGCCGCCGGAGTCAGGAATCAGCTCTTTGCACTCGGTGAGCGCTGGGACGGCGATTTCGAACATCTCGATCGCCGTGACCTTGCAGTTGGACGGAAAGCTCAAGGTGTCGAGGCCGTCGAATTCGGCACGTGCGCCTTGCCCGCCATGAAAATTCTGCACCGAGCCGTATTGGGTGCCGTCGTCGTGCCGGCCGACGCAGTTGGCGGCCCAGATCGGCGCGCCGCCGCTATCGCCCATCACCTTGTCCGGCACCACGCCTTCCAGCGCCTTGAAGATCAGCGACGGAATGACGTGCCCGATCAGATTGCGCGAATTGCCCGCCGTCCACTGCTGCGGGTTGAGAATCGAGCCGAGCGGCGCCTCGTCGGTGATCGGGGTGATGCAGCCCTCGTTGTTTGGCGTGTCCGGGTCGAGCAGGCATTTCAGCGCGTAGACCGAATGGGCGTAGCGATAGTTGGTCCGGCAGTTGATCGAGTGAAGCACCTGGTCGGACGTCCCCGCGTAGTCGACATGGATGGAATCGTCGCGGACAATGACGGAAGCCCTCAGCGTCACGTCGGTGTCGTAGCCATCGAGCAGGACCTCGGCGGTATAGGCCCCGTTCGGCCACTGCCGGATCGCGCGTCGCGTCTGCGCTTCGGAGCGGGTGTGGATGGCGTCGGCCAGTTCGTCGATGCCGTCGAGGTCATACTCGTCGAGGAATTTCACAAGCTCTCGGCCCATGACATTGTTGGCCGCGACCATGGATTCGAGATCACCCATCACTTCGGTGGGCAGGCGAACGGAGGCGGCGATGATGTCGAGCACGTCCTGGTTGGGAACGCCTGCCTTATGCAGCTTCACGATCGGGAAGCGGATTCCCTCCTCGAAGATGTCGCTGGCCTCGGAATGCAGGGGAGCCCCACCAATGTCGGGCAGATGCGCGATCGAGCCGGCATAGGCCACGACCTTGCCCTTCTTGAAGATCGGCGTGATCATCGTCACGTCAGGCAGGTGCCCGGTGCCGATCTCCGGATCATTGGTGGCAAGCACGTCGCCTTCTTGCAGCGTCTCGGCCGGAAACTTCGGCAGAAAGTATTTTTGCGCAGCCACCGGCAGCGAGGTGATAAACACCGGGATCGACCAGGTGCATTGCGCGAGCGCGCGGCCGCGGCTGTCGAGCAGCACGGTCACATAGTCGTGGTTCTCGCGCACGATCGGCGAGAACGCGGTGCGGCCGAGCACGATGTCGGCCTGGTCGGCGATGAAGATCAGGCGATTCCACATCACCTGGAGATTGATGGGATCGTTGAAATCGGCAGCGTTCACGGACATGGGTGCGTCGTCCTCAGGCGATGTTGATCACGAGATTGCCGTTGATGTCGACGTGAGCCGTGCCACTCGGTCCGACGACCGCGGTGGACTCCCGCTGCTCGACGATCGCAGGCCCCGTGATCTCCTCGCCGATCTGCAGCTTGTAGTGATCATAGACCGGCGTGTCGACGAAGCCGCCACGCTCGCTGAAATAGACCGAGCGCGCACCCTTTTTCGCCTCGGCTGCATGTCTTGTGTGTGGCCGGGTCACTTGGTCCTTTTGGCCGCCGGAACGCAGGCGCCAGGTGATCACCTCCACGGAAGAGCCAGCGACGATGCGGCCGAACAGTTCGCGGTAGAGCTTGTGGAAATTGCCGAGCAGTTCCTCATGGAATTGCTTCGGCGGCAGGCTGCGATCCGGCAGCGCGACCGTGATCTCGTGGCCCTGGCCGACGTGACGCATGTCCACGGTGTAGGTGTTGGCGATCGTCTCCGGCGCGATGCCCGCGGCGCGGACGACTTCAGCCCCCTGGGCCGAGAGGTCGCCGAGCAGGCGATCCATCGCGGCGAAATCCCAATTGTCGAGCTGCATCGGAAAGCTCGCGGAGAGATCGACCGCGACGGGCGCGATCAGCAGGCCGATCGCCGAGGTGACGCCGGCGCCCGTCGGGCAGATGATGCGCTTGATGCCGAGCTTGCGTGCGATGCCATAGGCGTGCACCGGACCCGCGCCGCCGAAGGCGACCATCGGCAGGCTGCGCGGATCGACGCCAAGGTCGGTCGCGTGCACCGCAGCCGCCTTGCTCATGGATTCATTGACGAGATCGTGGATACCCCAGGCGCAGCGGGGAACGCTGACATCGAGCGAAGACGCGAGCTTCGTCATCGCTGTCAGCGCTGCATCCTTGGACACCTTGAACGAGCCCCCGACGAAGGATTCGGTGCCCATATAGCCGAGCAGGATATCGGCATCGGTGACGGTCGGCTCGGTGCCGCCGCGCTGATAGGCGGCCGGTCCCGGCATCGCGCCCGCCGAACGCGGCCCAACGTCGAGCAGGCCGAGCGGGTTCTTCGCCGCAATCGACCCGCCGCCGGCGCCGATCTCGATCATGCGGATCGACTGGATTTTCAGCGGGAAGCCCGAGCCCTTGCGGAAGCGGTGGTAATGAGCGACCTCGAGATCAGTGCCGACCGTCGGCTCGCCGTTCGGGATCAGGCACAGCTTTGCAGTGGTGCCGCCCATATCGAAGGACAGCACGCTGCCTTCGCCAGCGATGCGGCCGAATTCGGCGGCCGCAACCGCGCCCGCTGCCGGACCCGATTCAATCAGGCGCACCGGCAGCTCGGCGGCACGGCTGCTCGGCACGAGACCGCCCGAAGAGGTCATCCAGAGCACCTGGCGATTGATGCCCTTGGCCGCGAACTCGCGTTCGAGATGGGCAACGTGGCCGGACATCTGCGGCCGCGTATAGGCGTTGACGACGGTGGTCGAGGCGCGGTCGAACTCGCGCACCTCCGGGCAGACCTCGGAGGACAGGGACACGAAGATGTCGGAGTCTTCCTCACGCAACAGCGCCGCGATGCGCTGCTCGTGGGTGGGATATTTGTAGGCATGTAGCAGGCAGACGGCAACGGACTTGATGCCCTCCTCACGCAGCCGGCCGGCGATCTCGCGAACCGTCTCCTCCTCCAGCGCGGTGATCACCTCGCCATCGGCAGCGATGCGCTCGATCGCGCCAAAGCTGTTGGCGCGCGTCACCAGCGGATCCGGATATTTCAAATTCAGATCGTAGAGGTCGTAACGACCTTCGTTGCGGATGCGCAGCATGTCCTGGAAGCCGGCCGTCGAAATGAAACCGGTCTTGACACCCTTGCGTTCGAGCACCGCGTTGGTGACGACGGTGGTTGCGCCAAGCACCTGAAGCCCATCGAGATCGACGACACCACCAAATTGTTCAAGCAGCTCGGAGACGCCGCAAACCACGGCCTCGGCCGGATTGGCCGGCGTGCTCAAAACCTTGTGGAGATGCAGCTTGCCCTTGTCGTCGAGCAGCGCGAAATCGGTGAAAGTTCCCCCGGTATCGAATGCGAGCTTGGCCATCTTTTTCCTCGAAGCGATCATCTTCGAGCGTAGAAAATGCGGTTGCGGCCGACCACCACAACTCCCGTCTGCCGCCATAGGTTTTGTTTATGGCCTGACGAAGCCGGCAAGATGCAGCCGCCACGCACTCGATGCGCAGGGCTTTGATGTGCCGCCGTGTTGCCTAAACCGCTTTAATGCCCTGCGGATGGCTGCGCATCAGCTTCTCGACCACGGTCAGAAGCACCGATCGCGTGGCAAGCGCGGGCTCCGACAGCGGCAGATGGTCGGAGATGCACAGGGAGACGGTCGCCTCGATCGCGGGGCGAACCAGCCGCCGCACCTCGACCCCGCCAAAGCTCGACGCGGTCGCGGCGACCGAGGCCGGCAGGATGGTCGAGCCCAGCCTCTCGGTCACGGCTGCGCCGAGCGCGGAGACGGATTCGATCTCGAAGGCGACGTTCGGCGTGACCCGCGCCCGCGCCAGCGATTCATCGATCAGCCGACGCAGGTAATGCCCCTGGCTCGGCAGCAACAGCTTGACGTCGGCCAGGGCCGACAGCGGCAGCGCCTCGTCCGTAGTCTTCTTCGCCGCCGGCCCCGCAGGCGAAACTAGAAACAGCTCCTCACGAAACAGCGGCTGCAGCTTGACGCCCTTGATCGGACCGGAGCCGTAAATCATGGCCATGTCCATCTTGCCGGTCATGATCAGCTCGCTCAGCACATGGCCGAAGCTGTCATTGATATGGACGATGATCTGCGGATGCAGCGTCGACATTTCCTTCAATATCGGCAGCGACAGGGTGCTTGACGCCGAATAGGTCGCGAGCCCGATCGAGACCCGCCCCGCCAGCGCCTTGGTCGATTGATCGACGTCGATCTGCGCCTGCTCGATCTGCTTCAGCAGCAATTGTGCGTGACGGTAGAGGATCAGGCCGGCCTCGGTCGGAACGATGCCGTGATTGCTGCGGAGAAGCAGCTTGTGCTTGAAGTGGCTTTCGAGGGCCGCGATCTGCTGCGACAGCGCGGGCTGTGCCGTGCGCAAGAGGCCCGCGGCGCGCGACACGCTGCCGGCGTCGACCACCTTGACGAAGCTCTTCAGCTTCCTGAAATCGACGCTCATCTGTGTCGTACGCTGGTCCTGGACCGAGCGGGCCGCACCCGCTCGGCGGTTCATGAAAACACGATCTGGATCGGCACTATCCTTTATCTAGCCCATTGATTTCAATTGGTTTCGTCAGCGCAGCGCCTTGCAAGCTTGCTCGATGCGGTCGCAGGCGTCCCTGATCGCCTCCATCGAGGTGGCGATCGACAGGCGGAAATAAGGCGAAAGCCCGTAGGCCGCGCCCTGCACGGCGGCCACACCGAAATCGTCGAGCAGATAGAGCACGAAGTCGAGATCGTTCTCGATGACCTTGCCGTCCGGCGTGGTCTTTCCGATCACACCGGCACAGCCGGGATAGAGATAGAAGGCGCCATCAGGCACAAGGCAGGACAGGCCGGGGATCCCATTCAGCCGCGCGCAAGCGTAGTCGCGGCGCTCCTTGTAGAGCTTGACGCTGTCATGAACGAACGACTGGTCGCTGGTCAGCGCATGAGCGGCCGCGGCCTGGCTGATCGACGACGGGCAGGACGACATCTGAGACTGCAGCTTGTTGATCGCGGCAACCAGCGGTGCAGGACCCGCGGCATAGCCGATCCGCCATCCGGTCATGGCGTAGGTTTTCGATACGCCGTTGGCGAGCAGGACGCGATCCCTGAGCTCGGGTACGGCAGCCGCGAGCGTCGTCGCGGGCTCGTCGCGGTACCAAATCTGATCGTAGATATCGTCAGAGAGGACGAGGACGTTGGGATGGCGCAGCAGCACGTCGCCGATCGCCCCGAGGTCTTCGCGGGAATAGGCCGCTCCAGTCGGGTTTGACGGCGCATTGAGGATCAGCCAGCGCGTCCGCGGCGTGATCGCGGCCTCCAGCGCCTCTGCCGTCAGCTTGAACCCCTGGTTCTCGGAGCAGCGAACGATCACCGGCTTGCCGTCATTGGCGATGACCATGTCCGGATAAGAGACCCAATAGGGCGCGGGGATGATGACCTCCGCTCCCTCCTCCACACTCGCCATCAGCGCGAGAAACAGGATCTGCTTGGCACCGCCGCCGACGCAGATCTGGTTGTCGGAATAGTCGAGACCAAGGCGCCGCTTGTAGTCGGCGATGATAGCCTTGCGCAGAGCGACAGTGCCGTTGACGGCGGTATATTTCGTCTCGCCGCGATCGATCGCCTCATGCGCCGCCGCCTTGACGTGGTCCGGCGTGTCGAAGTCAGGCTCGCCGATCGCCATATCGACGATGTCGCGGCCGGCAGCTTTCAGCTCGCGCACGCGCGCAGAAGCTGCCGTGGTCGGAGATATCTTGATGCGCGAGACGCGCGCGGCCGGCACGAAAATCGTCACTGTGGTCGTCCTTTTGCGTTGCGAATGGTGTCCGCGCCCGCCGAGCGAGCACCCAAGTCAATGTTCGATGTCGGTCTCACCGCGCATGCGGCCGGTGAGGAAGAGCTCGCCGAGCTCGTCGTGGGTGATGTCGGCGGGACGGCCGTCCCAGATCACCTTGCCGAGCCGCAGGATGACGGCGCGCTGCGCCACCGTCATCGCCTTCTTTGTGTTCTGCTCGACAAGCAGGATGGTCTGGCCGGCGGCATTGATGCGCAACAGTTCGTCGAAGACGATGCCGATCGCGGTCGGCGACAATCCGACCGAGGGCTCGTCGACCAGCAGGATCCTTGGCCGCTGCAACACCGCCATCGCGACCTCGAGCAGCTGCTGCTCGCCGCCGGACATGTTGCCGGCGAGCGTGTTTCGACGCCTCTTCAGGATTGGAAAGAGGTCGTAGACATAATCCCGCTCGGCCTTCACCCTGCTGTCGCGCAGCGTATACGCCGCCATCTGCAAATTCTCGTCGACCGTCATGACCGGAAAGTTGCAGCGGCCTTGCGGCACCCAGGAGATGCCTTCGGCCAGGATCGCACGCGACTTCAGGGCGGTGATGTCCTTGCCCTGCCAATCGATGCTGCCGCCCTTGATCGTCGTCATGCCATAGAGCGTCTTGAGCAGGGTCGACTTGCCGGCGCCATTCGGCCCCATCAGTGCGACGAACTGGCCCTGCGGCACGTCGAGATCGACGCCGTTGAGGATATCGAGCGAGCCATAGCCCGCGCGCAGGCCCTTGATCGAGAGAGAGGGGTCAGCCACCGAGATAGGCCTCCCGCACCGCCTGATTCTGGATAATCTCGCCGGGCGTGCCTTCCGCGAGCTTGCGTCCCTGGTCGAGCACGACCACGCGCCTGCACAGGCTCGTGACCACGTCGATGTTGTGCTCGATGATCAGGAAGCTGACGCCGAAGGAGGTGTTGGCGAGGCGGATGCTCTCGACCACGCGCTCGATCAGTTTTGGATTGATGCCGGCCATGGGCTCGTCGAGCAAAATGAGTTTTGGTTCCGGCATCAGCATCGAGGCGAACTGGATCAGCTTTTGCTGGCCGCCGGAGAGCTTGCCGGCCAGCTGGAAGCGCACATCCCAGAGGCCGGCGATCTGTATCAGCTCGCGCGCCCGCTCCCTGAGCGCCGCGACGCGGTTACGGGCGGCGGCGCCGATCCCGAAGGTCGACAAGATGCCGGGAAAGGTGAACATCTGGCCGGCGATCACGAGGTTCTCCTCGATGTCGAGCGCGGAGAACACCACGGTCTTCTGGAACGAGCGCAGCATGCGGCCCTCGCGGGCGATGTCGTTCAGCGACCAGCCGGTGATGTCCTGACCATCCAGCTTCACCGCGCCCGCGCTCGGTTTGGCGAGCCCTGTGACGCAGTCGAAGAAGGTGGACTTTCCGGAGCCGTTGGGGCCGATCAGGCCGCAGATCTCGCCGCGATCAACATGCAGGTCGACACCGTCGACCGCGCGCACGGCACCGTAGGACTTGCAGAGGCCGGAGATGTCGAGGATCGGCAGCCCGCTCATTTGCGCTTCTCCAGGAATGACCAGAAGCGGCCGATCAGTGGCGCGAACCCGTTTGGGAACCAGAACACCAGCCCGAGCAGGAAGAAGCCGTAAGCGATCATGCGCAGCTCCGGGGCCACGCGCAATGTTTCGGTGAGGCCGACGAACAGCAGGCTGCCGAAGACGACGCCCGAGATCGTCCCCGCCCCGCCGCCAAGTACGATGATCAGCATCGTCGTCGAGTAGTACATCTGGAAGGTCAGCGGGCTAACGACGGTCAGGTAATGCGCGTAGAGGCTGCCGCCGAGGCCGGCGAAGGCCGCGCTGATCATGAAGACCACCAGCTTGTAGTGCCACGTCGGAATCCCGACGGATTCAGCCAGCGTCTCGTTCTCACGAATGGCGATCATGTTGCGGCCGGCCGGCGATCGCACGATCAGATAGACCGCCACAGTGGCAACCGCGGCGATGGCAAGCACCAGATAATAGAAGCCGACGGTTCCGGAGACCGTGAACGAGGCCGGCCCCAGCGCGAAGTAAGGCTTTGGGATCGCCGACAGCCCCATATCGCCGCGCGTCAAGCTGATCCAGTTCTTGGCGATCGCCTGTCCGATGATGACGAAGCCGAGCGTGCACATCACGAAAGATGTCGCGCGCAGTCGCAGCGCGGGAATTCCGAGCGGCGCCGCGATCGCGCCGGTGACCAGGCCAGCGGCGAGGAAATTCAGATAGAACGGCGTGCCGAAATTGACGGCCAGAAGCGCCGACGTATAGGCGCCGATGCCGAAGAACGCCGCCTGCGCCAGCGACAGCAGGCCGGTGTAGCCGAGCAGCAGGTTGAGACCATGCGCCGGCAGCAGGAAGATCAGCGCAATGATGATCGCATGCAGCGGATAATTTCCAAGGAACAGCGGCGCGACGCAGGCCAGCACGATGAGCGCGAGGCCGAACGGAACGCGAAGATCCCGTCCCGTCGTCGCAACTGTGCGTTCGGCTGATGTCATGGTCTGCTCTCGGATGATCTCAGTCAAATGCCATATCCACAGCGATCAGAAGCGCGCCTGCGCGGAGAACAGCCCGTGCGGACGCCACATCAGCACCAGCATCAGGGTCGCAAAGCCCACGGTGTCGCGGAACTGCAGCCCGACATAGGTGGCAACGAGACTCTCCGCGATGCCCAGGATCATCGCCGCGACAAACGTGCCGCGGACATTGCCGAGCCCGCCCATGATGATGATCGGCAGCGTCTTGAATGTGATGAGCTCGCCCATGCCGCCGTAAACGCTGACATTCACCGGCGCGGTGAGCACGCCCGAGAGGCCCGCCAGCGCGGCGCCGAGGATAAAGGTCCAGAGCGCGACGTGACGAACGTCGATGCCAACCACCGCGCAGCACTCGATGTTCTGCGAGACCGCGCGCATCGCCTTCCCCATCCGGCTGTAGGTGACCATCAGCTCGAGACCGACGAACACGATCAGGCCGATGATGATGATCAGGATGCGCTGCTCGGCCAGGGTGAAGCCGAACAGCGTCACCGGCTCGATGTAGCCGCCGGAGAAGAACTTGTAGCCGCCGCCAAAGACCAGGATGACGGTGTTCTGCAGGATGAGGGCGACGCCCAGCGTCGCGAGCACGCCAGCCTCGGCCGGTGCCCCCACGATCCGCTGCATCACGAAATTTCCAACGACCACCGCAATGACGGCCGTCGCCACCACGCCGATCACGATCGCCACGGGATAAGGCAGATCGAAATAATCGATGGCGACCCAGGCACCGAAGGTGCCGAGCATGTAGTATTCGCCATGGGCGAAGTTGATGGCACGCAGCACGCCGAAGATCATCGTCATGCCGACGGCAACGATCGCATAGACCGATCCGGATACAATGCCGTTAACGACCTGCTCGATGATCGTGTAGAACATGTGAGTCTCGTTCCCTTGCCTATTTGGGATAATCGATCTCGGCCGAGTAGGCTCCCTTGATGGCGGGCTTGCCGTTCTCGATCTCGAGAAGGATCATCGGCAGGCGCGCCTGATTGTGATCGTCGAAGGTCACTTCGCCGACCGCGCTCGCATAGTGGATGTTGGAAAGCGCGGTGCGGACCTTCTCGCGGTCGATGCTCTGGGCCTGCTCGATCGCCTTGGCCAGCAGATGCACGGTCTCCCAGTGCACATAGGCATGGTTGTTCGGTGCTTCGCGGAACTCGGCGGTAAACTTGTCGACGAAAGCCCTGCTCTTCTCCGAGTCGTATGACGGAATCCAGGCCGCCGCCTCGATCGCCCCCTCGAGCGCCTTCGGCGCCGCCTTGATGGAGCTCGCTGTATTGAACTCCGCGTTGCCGATCAGCGGGATCTTGCCGGCGATCCCAACCTCGATCATCTGACGCCCAACGATGGGCGTGGAATCGGCATTGCCGTACATGATGATGGCCTGCGCGCCGGAATCTCGGATCTTGGAAAGCACGCTGCGGAAATCGACCTCGCCCTCCTTGTAATAGTCTTCCGTCAGAATTTGGCTCTTGAAGCGCGGCAGGTATTTCTTGGTAAACTCGATAGCCGCGCGCCCGTAGTCGGTGTCGACCGACAGCACGGCGTACTTCGTGAAGCCCTTTTTCTCCGCGGCATATTGCAGAACGATCAGAGCACGATTCTCATCCGTGGGATAGTTGCGGAACGTCCACTTGAAGCCGCCAACGCCCGCCTTGTAAGTGATCATCGGGTTCGATGAGGCCGCGTTGATGAGCAGGACACCGGCGTCTTCGACCACTGGCTGCATGGCCAGCGTGACCGAGCTGGAGACGTCACCGATAATGAAATCGACCTGGTCCTGATCAATGAGGCGCCGGGTCGCCGAGACGCCCTCGACCGGCGTGCCCTGGCTGTCACCAGTCAGGATGTTGATCTTGCGCCCGCCAACACCTCCGGCGCTATTGATCTCCTTCGTGGCCATCTGAGCGCCCCGCAGCGAGAACGCGCCGTACCGCGCGTTCGGCCCGCTCATCGGCGCGACAAGGCCGAGCTTGATCGTACCGTCCTCGGTGCGCGCCGCGAATGCGCCGGAGGAAATGGCCTGAAATCCGATGAGGGCCGATCCGACGCAAAATCCTCTTCGGCTTAGGTAGATCGTCATTTCCCCGCTCCGTTGCTGCGATTTTATGCGCCTGCCGACACCGCCGTTTTTGTGGTCTCGCCCTTGGAATTTTTTGCTGCGGCCGACGGTAAAAAATAGATTTACGCGCCTCGGCGGGGGAAGCACGACTGCGGTCTGCCGCCATAGCGAATTCTTATGGCTAAGGAAGCAGCAGACCCGGTAGCCGATGACTGCGCCCGGCTGTTGGACGGCGAGGAGCCAGACGACCAGACGACGAGATGGCCTTTCGGCGCTGAGAAGGTCGGTCAGCTGCGCAATCGTCCAGCTTGGGAGCTTGCCGTGCCTCGGTAAAGCGTGGCCAGACATTCGTCCACCAGCGTGTCAACGTCCACCGCCAGGATCTTCAGCCGACCGGTCCTGAACATCAGCAGAAGGCCGAACATCCAGGAAGCCCCGGCCACCGCCAACTCATGTTTGTTGGATGCCTTGACCAGACCATCAGCTTCCAACGCGTCCGCAACGGCGGCATAAACCCGCTTCAGACGGACGTTGAGTTCGCGGTTCAAATCCCTGCCGACGCCCTCGGGCCTGGCCCCACCGTACAGGTAGAAACCGAGATCGTACTCCGCAGGCCTCGCGCGGAAATACTCGAACCAGGCTCGCAGAGCGGCAGCGCCTTTCCGTCCCACACGCGCCGCTGCGGCCACCTGCTCGACGGCCGCTGCCATGCTCGTCAACGATTCACGGAGGATGTCGGCGTAAACCTCCTCCTTGCTCGCGTATTGGGCGTAGATCGCACCGGTCGTGTAGCCTGCAGCTTTGGCGATCTCCCGCACCGACGTTTCATGCAGGCCCACTTTGACGAAAACGCGCTTGGCGGCCTCGCGGATCAGTTCGCGCTTGAAGGCGCTTACGGCCGCCTTGCGCCGCTCGATTTTCGGATCGGAGGCTTCCGCCATCGATGGATTTCCGGTTCGAGAGGCCATGGCCGGCGGCACTTATGCCCGACCTGCGCGCCATCGTCGCCGCGCAAGTGGCGGGCTCGAGCGCGTTTGGAGAGACGTTTGCTATCAAAATATAACGGTGTTATTGAAGAGCCGTCAAGAAGGCCACCTGCGGCACGGTGTTTGCTTCTGCAGCGCAATGGCTAGCGTAGCGAGAGGTGTCTTCAAGCCGTCCGATATTTTCAGCGAGGATGTGGCAGAACCATCGCCTCCCAATTCCATGCCGCGCGGGGCATCGAGGTGGCTCGAGGTTGTGATCAGGTTTACGTGCTGACGGTCGGTTATGGACGCGGACAGACGCAACAGATCAGCGTGCGGAAAGAGCGGGTGGCTGAGGTTCGCCGCTGGCTGGACAATTACCAGAAACTGAAGGAGACGATCGAGCAGATTTGCGAACTCAATCACGATTTGCTGCGCCCCGACCCCACCAAGCCGCACCCCGGGAGGAAGCGGCGTGATTGAGATGCGGCGGGCGCAGCTGAAGTTTGCGGATCACTGGGTCGCTGAGGAAGTGGCCGGCCTGCGTGAGGCCTGGATGATCCATGCCGACCAGATCCTGGACGACGAGATCATTGTTGCGGCTGTGTATGAGGCATTGGGCAAGCGGCACCCGAAGAGCCGCAGCCGCGGGCGGCATGGTGCGCCGGCCGAGATGGTGCTGCGGCTGCTCATTCTCAAGCATGTCCGCAACTGGAGCTACCAGGTTCTCGAGCGCGAAGTACGTGCCAATCTGGTCTACCGCGACTTCGCTCGGATCGGCGGCGGCAAGATGCCGGATGCCAAGACCATGGGGCGGTGGGGCCTGGCGGTGGGCCCGGAGGTGATCAAGCGGGTCCACGAGCGGATGGTGAAGATCGCGCAGGATCAAGGAGTTGTGGAAGGCCGCCGGATGCGCATGGATACCACGGTGATAGAGACCAACGTCCACTATCCGACCGACTCGA
>Ga0210408_10000809_pt1 | contig 35513 bp, 37 predicted proteins | sample IncBWH4MmetaG_FD_155471 | JGI IMG/M metagenome (GOLD analysis project Ga0210408, IMG submission 155471) | Forest soil microbial communities from Barre Woods Harvard Forest LTER site, Petersham, Massachusetts, United States - Inc-BW-H-4-M | ecosystem: Environmental > Terrestrial > Soil >... | reverse complement strand
CGCCAAGACCCTTATTCTCGCCCTCGTTCTCGCCGGCGTTTCGCTCGGCTTCATCGGCAGCGTTTCCGCCGCTCCGGTGCGCGGCGACGCGTGGCAGCCCTGGCAGCAGAACTACCAGGAACGCCACAATCCGACCGACACCAACGGCTTCTGACCCACGGCCCCGTCCTTCCTCGCGGACGGGCACACTTGGCCGGCCTCCCGGAGGCCGGCCATTTTTCAGATGACAGACGACAGATGACAGACGACGGACGAAGAGATCAGGGATTAGAAATCAGATGTCCGACATCTGTCCTCTATCGTCCGAATCACGGTTCGCGCAAACTTTCATCGAACACCCGGATCACCGGATCGAGCAGATAGGAAATGATGGTGCGCTTGCCCACCAGGATTTCCGCGGTGCTGGTCATGCCGGGGATCAGGCGGAAATCGGGCGGCACGTCCTGGAGGGTGAGCGGGCCGAGCGTGATGCGCGCGCGGAAGAACGCCGGCTTCCCGTCGGGATCCTTGCCGGTCTGCGGTCCCGGCGCCTGCGCCGCATTCTTGTCCGGCTGGAACGAGTTTTCCGTGATCACGCGCAGCGTGCCGCCAATGGTGCCGTGGCGTTGAAACGGCAGCGCGTCGAGCTTGACGCGCACGGAATCGCCCACCCGCAGCCGTGCCACGTCGGCCGAGTCGACGTCGACTTCCGCCTCGATCTTGTTGGTGCGGGGCACCAGCGTGATGAGCGGCTCGGCTTCCTTGGCGACCGATCCGATGGCGCGCTGGCCGAGTTCGAGCACGACGCCGTCCGCCGGCGCGCGCAGCTCCACGAGGCTGCGCCGCCGCTCCGCCGCGGTGAGCTTCTGCCGCTCGGTCGAAATCTGCTGCTGTAGGGTCGTCAGCCGCTCGCCCGCTTCGCGGATCCAGTTGTTGATGTATTTTTCTTTTTGCTCGCGGGCGGAGGCGAGCTGCGCCTCGAGTTCCTTTTCCTGATTTTTCCTTTCGCCCAGCTGATCGACGAGCGACAACCTGTCGAGGCGCGACTGCAGCAGGTTGAGGCGCGAGCCGGCGGAAAGCTTGAACAATTCGTCACGCATGTCCTCGACCTGGGAGACCACGCCCACCCGCTCCTGGAGGCCGTCCTGGGCCTTGCGGTTGGTCACCAGTTGCGCGTCGATCTTGGCGGCGTCGGCGTCGGCGGCAGCGACCGCAGCGCGATATTCCGCCTGGCGGTGGTTGTAGACCGCGCGCTGCAACCTGAGGTATTTGGCGACCACCGGCTCCTGGCTCCAGGTGGAATCGAACGGCTGGTTGAAGATCTCCGCCTCGAGCCGCGAAGCTTCCGCCGTCATGCTGGCGAGGCGCTCCTCGTCGGCGAGCTGTTCCGACTGGCTGAAGGTCGGATCGAGGGTGGCGAGAATCTCGCCTTCCTTGACGGTGTCGCCGACCCCCACCTTGATCGAGTGCACCACCGCAGTCTCGAGCGGCTGCACGGTCATGAGCGGCTCGATCGTGATCAGCTTGCCGCGCGCGACCACCACGCGGTCGACCTGCGAGAGCGACGCCCAGGTCGCCGCCGTGACCACGAGCAGGACGATGACGTAGACGACGCTGCGCGCGAACCACGGCAGCGGCCGCTCCTCGATCATCACCGCGTCGGGCTGGAAGTTGACGGCCTCGGGATCGACCGGTCCCCGCCCGCGCGGCTTTTTCCGCCGAAACATCATCGGAACGATCTACTCTGTTTGTCCCACAGACGCCGATACGTCAGGCAGTTTTCCAACAGGCTGTCGTGCGGGTCGTTGCCGACGATCTGGCCCTTGTCGAGCACGATGATCTTGTCGCAATGGCGCAGCGACGAAAGGCGGTGCGAGACGAGCAGCGTGGTGCGGCCCTCCACGATCTTCGCCATGTTGTCCTGGATGATGACCTCGCTTTCCGGATCGAGCGCGCTCGTCGCCTCGTCGAACAGCAGGATCGAGGGTCGCCGCACCAGCGCACGCGCGATGGCGAGGCGCTGCTTCTGCCCGCCGGAAAGGTTGACGCCACCTTCCTCCAGCACGGTGTCGTAGCCCTGCGGCATGCGCTCGATGAATTCGTCCGCTCCCGCCTGACGGGCGGCCCAGACGATTTCCTCGAAGCTTGCGCCCGACTTGCCGGAGGCGATGTTGTCCTTGATCGTGCCGCGAAACAGGAAGCTGTCCTGCAGGACGACGCCCATGTGGCGGCGCAGGTGCACCTTGTCCATCTCGCGGATGTCGTAGTCGTCGATGCGGATCAGGCCTCGCTGGGAGGCGTAGAGCCCCTGGACCAGGCGCACCAGCGTGCTTTTGCCCGAGCCGCTGCGGCCGACGATGCCGACCACTTGGCCGGTCTCGACCGTGAAGCTCACCCGGTCGAGCGCCGGCACCGTCGACGTGCCGTAGTTGAAGGTCACGTCGTCGAAGCTCACCTTGCCGCGCACTGGCGGGCGCAGGCCGCGCTGGAGCCCGGGCTCGGACGGCGTGTTCATGACGTTGCCGAGCATGCGCACCGAGAGCCCGACTTCCTGGAACTCGTTGATGAGCCCGGTGATCTGCACCAGCGGGCTGATCACGCGCCCGGCGAGGATCTGAAATGCCACCAGCGCGCCGATCGACAATTCGCCCTTGAAGATCAGGGTAACGCCGATCCAGATCACCAGGACGGTCATCAGCTTCTCGATGCCCTGCGACAACGTTCGCGCGGTCGCGGAGATGCGGCCGACCTCGATGCGGCGCTCGACCGAATTGGCCGAGCTCTGGTCCCATGCCTTCGATTGCGCCGGCTCGAGCCCGAGGGACTTGACCGTGTTGATGCCGTGGATCGCCTCGATCAGCAGGCCCTGGCGCTCGCCTTCGGCGCGATAGAGATCCTGCAGGCGGCGCCGGAACGGCCGCGTCATCAGGCCGATGATGCCGGCGACCATCAGCGCGCATACCAGCACGATGAGGGTGAGAATACCGCTGTAATAAGCGAGGATCGGCACGTAGACGAAGAGCGCGGTCGCGTCGAGGGTCGTCAGCAGCAGCCGGCCGGACAGGAACTCGCGGATGCGCTGATCCTGCTGCATGTGTTTGCTGATCACGCCGGCAAGGTTACGCTCGAAAAAATCGACCGGCAGCGACAGCAGCTTGACGAAAATCGTGCTGGCGAGCCGCATGTCGATCTTGCTGGTGGCGTAAAGCAAAATGTAGCTGCGCGCGTAATTGAGCATGGCCTCGAAGCCGATGGCGCAGAACACGCCGATGATGAGCACCGTCATCGTCGCTTCCACGCGGTGCACGACCACCCGGTCGATCATCAGCTGAAAGAAGATCGGGGTTGCGAGCGCAAGCGCGTGCAGCGTCATCGCCGCCAGGGCCACGTCGGTGAACGCGCGCTTCTGGCGCAGGAACTCGGGGATGAACCAGCGCAGGCTGAACGGCTGACTCGTGTCGGTGAGCGCATAGCTGCGCTTGACCAGGACGACCCGGCCGTCCCATTCGGCGTGGGCCTTCTCGGCGTCCCAGAACTGGAAGCCCTGGGGAGCGCGTGGGTCGCGCACGACGATGTCGCGCGCCTCGGCGGTGTCGCGAATGCCCGAGAGCACCACCGCGCCGCCGTCGCGCAGGATCAGGATCGCCGGAAGCGCCTGGCCGAGCCGGCGCAGCCGCTCCCACGAGAGCCGCACGAGCTTGGCGCCGAGGTCGATTTTGCGTGCAACTTGAACGAGATGCGCCGGCTTGATCCCCTCGGGGCCGGGGGCGGCGTATTGGATGAGCTGCAGCTCGCTATAGTCGAGCCCATGGAACCGGGCGATCGCCGTCAGGCAGGCGATCCCGGACAGGCCCGGCTGGGGCGAGGCAACAGACGATTGAGCCGGCGCAATATTCATGCGTGCGGTACGACTTTCCGGTGCGACTTAATTCACGTGCTTTGTACGATTTATGACGCATCCGGTCAAAGACTGCCGCAGCGAAAACGTGAATTGGTTCCGTCGCCTGGATCGAAATCCGTGCTTCAAACTGCCGCGGCTATTGATCTTTGATAACCCGATATTGTAGTACATGTCCTACAAAGGGATCGTTATGAAGACAATCACGGCCCGCGAAGCCAACCACGGCTTCTCCGATCTCCTCGCGCAGGTCGAGCGGGGAGAGGAGGTCCTCATCACAAAGCGCGGTACCCCCGTTGCGATCATATCGCCTTATCGCGCCCCAGCCATGACGCCGCAGCGGCGAGCCGCTGTCGCTCGGGCGATTGAACTGATGCGTAAGGGCCTCCCGTGGGGAGACGCGGGGCCGCCCTTCACGCGTGATGAAATGCACGAGCGGTGATCGTCACCTTCGATACGAACGTCCTGGCGTACGCGACTGCGCTGACGCCGCCCAGGAAAGTAGAGCGTTCACGCGACCTAATTGCCCGGGGTATGCAGGGCGGCCCATGTTTGTTGCTGCTCCAGACGCTGGGGGAATTCGCTTATGTGGCGATCCGCAAGGCGAAGATGCCGGCCGACGAAATCCGAGCGCTGATCGACGTCTGGCGCGCGGTGCTGCCGGTGCACGCGGCCGAAGTGGACGATGTTGCGGCGGCGCTCGAAGCGGTTAAAGCTCATAGGTTCGCCTTCTGGGACGCGATGCTGTGGGCCGCTGCGCGCCGCGTCGGCGTACGGTATTTACTCACCGAGGACATGCAGGACGGCTTCGTTCTAGACAGCGTGCGTTTCGTCAATCCTTTCGCCGCGGCGAACGACGACTTGATCGACGAGGTCCTGCCCGTTTCGTAACCCGGATGGAGCGAAGCGAAATCCGCGATGCAGCGGCGAGGCCGTCCCCGTATTCCGCATCGATTCATGCGGGCTAGAAGAATGTAATCTCTTGAGTTAATTCGTGTTCGAGGCCTACGCTGCGCGGTCGCCTCGCCCCCCCCGGCCATGCTAGGCAGGGGTCGGGGTGAATCGCACTGGGGGAGCGACATGCAAGCCGCCATTGTGAGCGCCGGCCGCCGCCTGCGCATCGGAGTCATTGGCGTCGGCGTCATGGGCAGCAACCACGCCCGCGTGCTTGCCGAGCTTCCCAACGTCGAGTTCGTGGGCGTTGCCGACCCCGACCGGGCGCAGGCGCGCTCGGTGGCGCAGGCGCTCGGCTGCGCCGAGTTTCCCGACTTCGCGAGCCTGATCGAGCAGGACGTCGAGGCCGTCACCATCGCGGCGCCGACCCATGTGCATCAGGACATCTCGCTCGCCTGCATCAACCGCGGCATCCATGTGCTGGTCGAAAAGCCGATCGCCTCGACCATCGCCGAGGGGCGCGCCATCGTCGCCGCCGCGCGCCGCGCCGGCGTCACGCTGATGGTCGGCCATGTCGAGCGCTTCAATCCCGCCGTGCAGGCGATCAAGGACGCGTTGCGCGGCGAGGACATTCTCTCGATTGCGATAACGCGGGTTGGCCCGTTCCCGCCGCGCATGTCGAACGTCGGCGTGGTGATCGACCTCGCGGTGCACGACATCGATTTGATCCGCTGGTTCACCGACTCCGAAATCATCGAGGTGCAGCCGCAGCTTTCGAGCGCGGTCGCCGAGCGCGAGGACATCGCGCTGCTGCAGTTCCGCACCGCTTCCGGCGTGCTCGCCCACATCAACACCAACTGGCTCACGCCGTTCAAGGCGCGCGACGTGCAGGTCGCGACCCGGCGCAAATACGTGATGGCTGATCTGCTCACCCGCCAGGTCACCGAGTGTTTCGGTTTCCAGCCGGACGGCGCCTATTCCATGCGCCACCTGCCGGTCGGCCATGCCGAGCCTTTGCGCGCCGAGATCGCCGCTTTCGTTGCCGCGGTTCGTTCCGGCACCACGCCGGCGGTGACCGGCGAAGAGGGCGTCGCGAGCCTCGAGATCGCCATGCGCTGCCTGCGCCCGCCGCACGCGGAACCGCAGCGCAAAGGCCCGCGCCGGGTCGCCGGCTGATTTTTATTAGTTGCACCCGATGAATCAGCAGCCGCGCTTTGCGCCGATTCCGTTCGTCGACGTTGCCGCTCAGCGCCGGCGGCTCGGCGCGCGCATCGACGCGGCGATCGCGCGCGTGCTCGCGCACTGCCAGTTCATCATGGGACCGGAAGTCGCGGCGCTCGAAGAAAAGCTCGCGGCCTTCTGCGGCGCGCGTCACGCGCTCGGCTGCGCCAGCGGCACCGACGCGCTGCTGCTGGCGCTGATGGCCAAGGGCATCGGCCCGGGCGACGCGGTGATCTGTCCGGCGTTCACCTTCTGCGCCACGGCCGAGGCGGTCGCGCTCGTCGGCGCCACCCCGGTGTTCGCCGACGTCGACGCGGCGACGTTCAACCTCGACCCAACCGCTCTCGAAGCTGCGCTTGCCGCCGCGCGCCGCGCCGGCTTGACGCCCAAGGCGGTGATGACGGTCGACCTGTTCGGCCTGCCCGCCGCCTACGACGCCATCGCGCCGATCGCCGCTGCGCACGGCCTCGTGGTGATCGCCGATGCCGCGCAGTCGTTCGGCGCGGTTTATCACGACCGCCGCGTCGGCACGCTCGCGCCCCTCACCACGACGAGTTTCTTTCCGTCAAAACCGCTGTCTTGCTACGGCGACGGCGGCGCCGTGTTCACCGACGACGACGACTTGGCCGCGCTCATGCGCAGCATCCGCATCCATGGCCAGGGCGCGGATAAATACGACAACGTGCGCATCGGCATCAACGGCCGGCTCGACACGATCCAGGCCGCGGTGCTGATCGAGAAACTCGAGATATTTGCCGACGAGCTTGCGGCGCGCGAGGCGATCGCGCGCCGTTACGATGCGGCCTTGCGCGACGTCGCGGTCGTTCCGCGCCTGCCGGAGGGGCTCACGGGCGTGTGGGCGCTCTACACCATTCGTCTGCCGGCGGGCGCGCGCGACCGCGTGATGGCGGCGCTCGCCGCACAAGGCATTCCGACCGGCGTCTATTATCCCAAGCCGCTGCACCGCCAGGGCGCCTATCGGCATTATCCGGTTGCCGGCAACGGGCTGCCGGTAACCGACCGCCTGGCGGATGAGGTCCTGAGCCTTCCCATGCACGCCTACCTCGATGAGGCGACGCAGGACCGCATCGTCGCCGCGCTGCGTGCGGCGCTCAATTCCGTCTGATAATCTGACATTTACTTTCGCCCCCGGCGGGCGACCCACGGACCGGCGATGTTGAGCGCAAACGCCCACAACGCCTGGCGCGGAGACACGAAGCTCCAGCCGATTGCCAGCAGAGAAGAGACGATCAACAGGACGAGCGCGGCAGTGCGGTCGCGCAGATGATCGCCGTGCTCGATCTCGGGCGTGAGCGCCATCATCCGGAACGCCACCGCCGCGACCAGGATGGTGTTGGCGGCATAAAGCCAGATCGCCGGCGCGAACGCGTCGAAACGGCCGACCACCATGGTCGAGAACGGCACGCAAGTGACGAGCAGCAGATAGAACAGCCACCACACGACGTATTCGCGGCCGAAAAATTCCCCGCGCGAGCGCACCTGGATGGTGGAAAGCCAGCGCAATCCGAGCACCATGAAGCTGATGGCGTAGGGCACGAACTTCGACGTGAGCCCGCGCAAGGCCACGATCAGTTCGCCGGCGTCGTGCGGATGAAATTCATCGGGCAGGCGCACGTCGAGGACGAGCAGCGTCATGGCGACGGCGAACACGCCGTCGGTGAGGGCGTCGATGCGTGCGCGCGGATACATGGTGTCCCCCCTCGCAGCACGTGGAGCTTATCGCGCGGCTGGACTCGTGACACGTGGCGAATCGGACGGGCCACCCCCTAGTCCCGGTGCCCCTTTCCCCCCATCATGGCGGCGCACGAAGCGTCGAACATCAAGGGGAGGACCCGATGACGGAGAGCGAGACCTATCGCAAAGGCGTGGAAATCCGCCGCCAACTGCGCGGCGACGTCGATTTCGCCGCCAACCAGAGCACCTACGCGCGCGATCCGGTGATGAAGAAATTCATCGACGTCGCGACCGAGACCGTGTTCGGCGCGCTGTGGGCGCGGCCCGGCCTCGATTTTAAGACCCGCACCCTGATCTGCGTGGTGTCGGACGCCGTGAGCGGGCGCCATCCCGAACTCGATATCCACTTGCGCTTCGCGCTCAAACAGGGCTGGAGCGAAGACGAACTCACCGAGGTGCTGCTCCACCTCTCCGGCTACATCGGCGTTCCGCTCATCCGCGAAGCCATGCTGGTCGCCTCGAAAACCTTCGCCGACGTGAAGGCGGAAGCAACTAAAAAGCGGTAGTCCGGAGCCGCACAGATGAAGTTCGGATTGAGTACGGTCACGCGCGGGGTATTTTCCACGCGCGAGAGCTACCGGGCGGTCGCGGTCGCGGCCGAGCGCGCCGGTTTCGATTTCCTTTCGGTGAGCGACCACGTGGTCGTGCCGTCGAATCTGAAATCAAAATATCCCTACACGGCGACCGGCGTGTTTTCCGCCGCCGAGGAGGGCTACTGCCTCGACTGCCTCGCGACCATCGCGTTTCTGTCCGGCTGCACCGAACGCCTGCGGCTGCTCGCCTCCGTCATGGTGGTGCCGCACCGGCCGGCGATGCTGACTGCGAAAATGATTTCCACCATCGACGTGCTTTCCAACGGCCGACTCATTCTCGGCGCCGGCGCCGGCTGGATGAAGGAGGAATTCGCGCTGCTCGGCGCGCCGTTCGAGGCGCGCGGCGCGGTCACCGACGAATACCTCGCCGCCTTCCAGGAGCTGTGGACCAAGGACGCGCCCACCTACAGCGGCAAGCACGTGAGCTTCTCCGACGTGATGTTCTACCCCAAGCCGGTGCAGAAGCCGCATCCGCCGATCTGGATCGGCGGCGAGAGCGCGCCGGCGCTCCGCCGCACCATCCGTTTCGCCGCCGCCTGGTACCCCGGCAACAACAGCCAGACCATGCCGCTCGACACGCCGGCCCGCCTTGCCGCCGGCATCGGCCGCGTCAACAAGGCGTGCGAAGCGGCCGGGCGCGATCCGGAGACCATGGAAGTCGCGCTGCTGGTGCAGAATTATTTCGAATGGGAGCCCTACAAGATCGCCGACGGCTCGGCGCGCCGCCTGTTCACCGGCTCATCGGCCGACATGATCGACGACGTGGGCGCGCTCGAAGCCGTCGGCTGCGATCACGTGGCGCTGCGGCTCGGCGGCGACACCGCCGAGGAGGCGGTCGCGCGCATCGAGCGCTTCGGCGCCGAGGTCATCGGCAAAATCAAGGCTTGATCATGCAGCTCATACGGTTCACCGCGCCCGGGCCGCCCGGCGTGCTGCAATGTGTCGACGTGCCGATACCGGAGCCCAAGGCGGGCGAAGTGCTCATCCGCGCCCACGCGATCGGCGTCGGCATTCCGGATACGCTGATCCGCGCCGGCACCTACGGGCATATGCCGCCGCTGCCGGCGACGCCCGGCACCGAGATGTCCGGCGTGATCGAGAAGGTCGGTCCCGGCGTGACGGATCGGCAGCCTGGCCAGCGCGTCTACACCAGCGCGCGCGAGCGGCCCCATCGCGGCGGCCATTATGCCGCTTACGTCGCGACGCCCGCCGAAGCGACCTTCGTTTTGCCTGACGGCATCGACCTCGATGCGGCCGCGGCGCTCGCCAATTATCAGGTCGCTTATCACATTTTCAACGACGCTCTGCGGCCGCGGGAAGGCGAGAGCGTGCTGGTGCACGCCGCGGCGGGCGGCATGGGCAATGCGCTGATCGACCTCGCCAAGGCCGCGGGCCTCGTGGTGATCGGCGTCGCCGGGAGCGAACGCAAGGCGCGCTTCGCCCGCGACCTCGGGGCCAACCATGTGATCGACCGCGGCCGCGAGGACGTCGCCGCGCGCGTGATGGAAATCACCGGCGGCCGCGGCGTCGATGCCATCATCGATCCGGTCGCCGGCTCCACCATCCCGGGCAACCTCGCGCTGCTCACGCCTTGCGGCGTGCTCGTGATCTATGGTGGGCTCGGCGGCAGGGCGCCGCTCGATCTGGAGCAGACGTTGCGCGCGCGCGGCCGTTCGCCTGCGATCCGCCACTTCACCATCCACGCCTGGGATCATCTCGTCGAGGAGCGCCGCGCCGGCATGCGCGCGATCATCGCCATGCTTGCGGCCGGCAAGCTTCATCCGCGCATCCACGCGGTGCTGCCGCTCGCCGACGCCGCGCGCGCGCACGAGACGCTCGAGAGCGGCGCCGTGCTCGGCAAGCTCCTGCTGCGGCCGTAGTGGCGTAGCCCGCATGAGCGGAGCGACATGCGGGGACCGCCCCGGATATCGCGCTGCGCGCTCATCCGGGCTACGTTTCAAAATGAGTCTTTTCAGCAACACCTGAGAAAAATCGGCTTTCAGATTGATTCACCGGGCGGCGGAAGCCGGCCAACCGTCACGAAATTAACCATTTGTTAACCATTCGAGCGCCCCCTTGACGTACCTGGTTACAGCGGGGGGCAACCATGCGACAGGTCGACGAACTCGTGATCCAAATGCTGATGGGAATGGGCTTCGCGTTGACCATGGTGGTGTTCGCGTTGAGCGCGCTGTTCTGAAGCCGGAAGGCCAAAAGCCTTCGGCTGTCGCGTCAGCGATTGCGGTTCGGCCAGCTGGCGGTCGCGATTGATCGCGTCCTTACGGCGTGCGGCCGCTCCGCCTAATATCCGGCGGATTTGCGCCCATTCCTCGCGTCCGATGACGAGCGCACGCCGCCCCCCATGATCGATCGCATCCTCACCGTCGGCGGCTATACGCTCGTCTCGCGGATCACCGGCTTCCTGCGCGACGTGGTGATGGCGGCGGTGCTCGGCGCCGGCCCCGTCGCCGACGCCTTCTTCGTCGCCTTCCGGCTGCCCAATCACTTCCGCGCCATCTTCGCCGAGGGTGCGTTCAGCGCCGCCTTCGTGCCGGCTTACGCGCGCATCCGCGTCGAGGGCGGCGCGGAGAAGGCGCGGGCGTTTGCCGACCGCATCTTCACGCTGCTGCTCGTGACGCAACTCGTGCTGCTCGCGCTCGCGGTCGGCTTCACCCCGGCGGTGATCCGCGTGCTTGCGCCCGGCTTCGAAAGCGACCCCGGCCGCTTCACCCTCGCGGTCGCGCTCACCCGCGTGACCTTCCCCTATTTGCTGGCGATGACCTTGGTCTCGCTTTATGGCGGCATGCTCAACGCGCTCGACCGGTTCGCGGCGGCGGCGGCCGCGCCGATCCTACTCAACCTCTCCATGATGGCGACGCTCGCGCTCGCCGCCTTCTTTCCGAGCGTCGGGTACGCCGCCGCCTGGGGCGTGCTGCTCGCCGGCGCGCTCGAAGTGGCGCTGCTCGCCGGAGCCATCGGCCGGCTCGGCGAACTGCCGCGGCTTGCCCGCATGACCTGGGACGCCGACGTGAAGCGTTTCTTCGCCGCGCTCGGCCCGGCGGTCATCGGCTCGGGCGGCGTGCAGCTTGCGCTCTTTGCCGACACCATCATCGCGAGCTTTCTACCGACGGGCGCGATCTCCGCGCTTTGGTATGCCGACCGCCTCAACCAGCTGCCCATCGGCGTCATCGGTATCGCCGTCGGCACCGTGCTGCTGCCAGAGATGTCGCGTCGCATCGCCGCGGGGGATGCGGACGGCGCGCGCCAGGCGCAGAGCCGCGCGATCGAGTTCACGTTGCTGCTCGCGTCGCCGTGCCTCGTTGCGTTTGTGATGATTCCCGATCTCATCATGCGTGCGCTCTTTGCCCGCGGCGCCTTCACCGCCGCCGACGCGGCCGCCGCCGGCGCGACGCTTGCGGCCTACGCGTTCGGGCTTTTGCCCTTCGTGCTCATCCGCAGCATGGTCGCCATGTTCTTCGCCCGCGGCGACACGGCGACGCCGGTCAAGGCCGCGCTGATCGCCGTGCCGGTGAACATCGCGTTCAAGATTTTGCTGATGGGCCCGTTTGCCCAGGTCGGGTTGGCGCTCTCCACCTCCATCGGCATGTGGATCAACTTTTTGCTGGTGCTGTGGTTCGGCGCGCGCGCCGGCTATCTGCGGCGCGATCCCGCCCTCGCGCGCGCGATCGCAAAGCTCGTTGTCGCGGCTGTGGCGCTCGCGCTCGTGCTCTGGCTTGGCCGTGGCCCGGCGCTCGATCTGTTCGCCGCATCTGGGCGGTGGCGCGATCTCTTCGCCCTCGTGCTGCTCGCCGCGGCCGGCGGCGCCGTCTATGTCGGCGTCGTGCTCGCGCTGTTCGGTCGCCAATGGCTCGCGCAGCTGCGCCGCCGGCGCGCCGCAGCAGGCGCGGGCGGGATGAAGCCCCTACCGGAGCTACCGGTTGAGTGAATTCTCTCATTCTCGCGAAAAACGCCGTAGGGTGGGCTAAGCGGCGGGAGCGCAGCGGAAGGCCGCGTGCCCACCAACGATGATTGTTTGTTGATTGATGGTGGGCACGTCCGCTCGCTCACGCTCGCGGCCTTAGCCCACCCTACGGTTCCCGCCTGCGCGGACGATGGCGATTGTTAGTTACGGCTTCACCAGATACGCGCCGGGCACGTTGGTCCAGGCGAAGGTGCGCAGCCGCACATCCGGCATGGACGTGAAAAACTCGTCGACCGCGGCGGTCTCGCCCGCCCAGGCGGGGATGGCGTATTCGTCGAAAATGAGAACGCCGCCGCGGGTCACGCGCGGCCAGATCGCCTCGAGCGCCGCCTTGGTCGGCCGGTAGAGGTCGCAGTCGAAATGCACCAGCGAAAAGCGCACGCCGGGATTTTCGTTGAGGAACCGCGGGACTGTTTCTTCGATCTGGCCGCGCACGAGCTTGATGCGCGGCTTGAACGGGATGAAGCGATCGGAATCGAAAATCGCGATCGCGTCGTTGAGTTCGTCGAGATAGGCGCCCGGATCGAAGCCGCCGACCACCTTGCCGGCCTCGGCCGCCGGCCGCGCGTCTTGCTGCGACAGCTCCGTGAAGCCCTGCCAGTTGTCGAAGCCGTAAACCGTCTTGGTGCGGTTGCCGATGCAATAGGCTTCGAGCAGGTTCGCCCACGTGAACAGGCCGAGGCCGCGGAATACGCCCAGTTCGGCGATGTCGCCCGGCACCTCGAGCGCGAGCTTGAACAGCTCGACGTGGGCGAGAAAGCGCTTGAGCAGCTGCCGGCGCGCCAGCACCGGGAAGTGCTTGACCGCGGTAAGCGGATCGATGGCAAAGCGCGCGCAGTGTTCGGCGATGCGCTCCTCGACCTCGCTGTCGAGGCTCGATTTGGCAAAGCCGTCGCTTCGGTCAAGCATGGCGGGTCCTGAAAAAATCACGCGGCCGGGGCGACGACGCGCCGCTCGGCAAGGTCGAGGTAGTGTTTGGACGAGCCGGAGTCCTCGCCGAAGAAGCGGAAATCGACGCTCAGCCGGGTGCGCGACGAGAGGTTCGCCATCGACGCGTGCACGGTCTCGTTCCCCATGACCACGACGTCGCCGGGCGCGAGCGGGTAAAGCTCGACGCGCTCGAGCCCGGAAACCTCGACGCCGGGGATCCAGCCGTCCGCCGGCGCGACCTCATCGCCGGCAAACAATTCGCCGCGGCCTTGCGTGCGCGGATAGACCGTCATGCCGCCGCAGGCGCGATCGATCTCGACCAGCGGCACCCAGACGACGCAGAACGGGCCAAGGTGTTTGTTGTAGGTCACGTCCTGATGGGCGGGGACGGCGGCCTTGACGTTGCCGGGCAGCACGAAACGCGCGGTCGGCGGCATGTGCACGAACAGTTTCGTGGCGCCTAGCAGCGCGGAGAGCAACGGCCGCTCGGCGAGCGCGAGCGGGATTTGCCACAGCGCTTCGCTCAGCCGCACGGGGAGGGGGAAATGGCCGAGCAGCACGTGCCGGTCCTCGGGCGGCACGTTTGCCGGGTCCTCGAGCAGCCGCGCCACCTGCGCTCCGCAGTCGGGCGCATCGACGGCGATGCCGTAGCGCGCGAACAGGCCGGACGTCTCGCCAAGCGCGGCGGAGAGATAATCATGCGTGGCGCGGTAAACCGCGGGCGGCAGCGCCTGCTCGATGACGATCACACCCTCGTCCCGGAAGATTTGCGTGGCGCGCGCCGGCGCCGCGGTCGCCGCGACGGTAAACCGCGCCATCGCCGTCGCCGGCGGTTCGCGATCCGGTGATATTTGTTTGGACGGGCTAGGCACGGCGGCGCGCCTCTTGCGCTTGGCTGGGCGGACGGACGACGCCAGGGACCGGATCGACCCGGTTCCAATCGAGGTAGCGGAACTCGATCGGCAACCGGCCGGCGCGGGCGATGATCCTCTCCGCCACGTTGCGCGACATCGGGATGAACACCGTCGCGCCCGCCGGCACTTCGGTAAGAGTCACGATCGGGCGGCCCATCAGCTGGTTGCCGCGCCGGCTTTCGTCCTCGTCGGCGAAGAAGGCGACCTCGCCGATTTCATGGGCGAGCCAGGCCGCCGCGATCGAGGAGCCCATGATGCCGAACGAGGAAGCCTCGGCGCGGGCGGCGCGCGCCGCCTCGCGCACGCCGTCGAACAGGCGGAAGTAATCGCCGCATAACTTGTCCGCCGGGACCGCCGGCTCGTCCGACCATGATTTCTTTGTTTCGCCTTCCGCCGGTCCGGCCATCGCGATCAGTTCCTTCGGGATCGCGCGCGCGGTCAGATCCGTAGCCGGCAGGCCGGAGACGCGCAGTACGCGGTCGAGGCTCGCAGCGTCGAAATGCGAGCAGTGGTCGGCTATCAACAGATCGATCGGGTTTTGCCGAATGTTCGGCACAATGACCACGAGGCGTCCGGCGGGCGCGAGATTGGCGAGCAGCGGCCGCAGGAACGCGGCCGGGTTGGGCACGTGTTCGAGCACGTGACACACGGTAATGAGATCGTAGCGGAACGGATAGCTCACGTCCGTCCCGGCGTGGAAGCCGCGCACCCCGGGCAGCGCCAGCACTTCCTCCTTCCACAAGTCGGAAATTTCGTAGCCGTAGAGATCCCACTCCGGCCGGATGCGGTGGAAGCTCTTGAGCAAGTTGCCGTTCGAGCAGCCGATGTCGAGGAGCTCGCCGGCCGGGGGAAGGTCGATCAGGCGCAGCAGATATTTGAGCAGGATTTCCGTGCGCGGGCCGCTGCCGAACGGCGTATTGAACAGGCGCGGCTCCTGGCCGGCCGCCTGGTGATTGATGCGGTAGCGCTGGTAGATGCCCTCGGCGAGCCGGTGCCAGTCGCCGTCGATGACCTTCTGGATGGTGCCGCAGCGCGCACACACCGCCCAGGCGACCCGCCCCTCGACCGTCTGCACGTCGGACGAAACGACGCCGAGCGGCCGGGTCGTGGCGGGCACCGGCTCGAGCCGCGGCGAATCGCAGACATGGCAGGGCACCATGGCGAATCGTACCACGATGCAACTGATTCGGGCGCCGTGTAGCCACGTAGCCCGGATGGAGCGCGTTAGCGCGTAATCCGGGGACTTCCTGTCCTGCTACCCCGGACTGCGGCCGAGAACGAATCCCACTTCGATGCTCAGCGCGCGTTGGTGTCAGCCATCAGCAATTCGCGGATGTGGGGCAGGTGTTCGCGGCCCCAATAAAGGTCGCCGTCGTCGAGCAGATAACTCGGCACGCCGAACACGCCTGAGGCTTCCGCCTCCCGCTGAATCCGATCCAGCTCGCGTCGGCCTTCATCGGCCACGAACGCGACGAAATCTTTGCTCCGTGCCCCGCATTCTTCGAGCACGGCCGCAAGCGCGGCGGGGCTTTCGATGTCGAGCTCGCGCTTCCAGAAACGCTCGAAGACGCGGTCGTGATATGAATGGAACACGCCGTGGCGCTGCGCGTACAGCATGCCCATGTTGGCGAGTGTCGAGTCGAATATCTTGCGCGGGCCGCGGATGGTAAGCCCACGCCGGTTGGCCTCGCGCCGGCAATCCATGTAGCCGTATTTGACCCGGCGCCATTGGTGCGCGTTGCGGCTCGCCTCCACCACCTTGCCGCCGGCATCGACGGTGGCGCTGCCGAGGTAGGCGGGAATGTCGAGCGTGTAGGGCAGCCATTCCACCTTTGCGCCGGTCCCGCGCTCGAGTTCGTAGGTGGGGTCCTTCGCCAGATAGGCGTAGGGGCTCTTGTAGTCGCTATAGACCCTGATCGTCCGCACGCTCTAACCCGCCCTGCGTTCGGCAGCGGTAATACGCAGGCGCTCGCGGCCGTGCGGCGCGAGAAAATCGAGCTGCGGGCCGGCGGGCACGATGCCGGACGGATTGATCGTCCGGTGGCTCTGATAATAGTGGCGCTTGATGTGGGTGAAATCGGTCGTCGCCGCGACGCCGGGGTGCTGATAAAGCTCGCGCGCATAGGGCCACAGATTCGGGTAATCGACCAGCCGGCGCAGGTTGCATTTGAAGTGGCCGACGTAGACGGCATCGAAGCGCACCAGCGTCGTGAACAGCCGCCAGTCGGCTTCGGTCAGACGCTCGCCGCACAAATAACGGCGCGTGGCGAGCCGTTCCTCCAGCATGTCCAAGGTGGCGAACAGCGGGCGCACCGCTTCCTCGTAGGCCGCCTGGGTGGTCGCAAAGCCGGATTTGTAGACGCCGTTGTTGACGGTGTCGTAGATGCGCGCGTTGAGACCGTCGATCTCGTCGCGCAGCTCGGCGGGATAGTAATCGCCCGGCGCAGCGCCGACGGCGTCGAACGCCGAATTGAGCATGCGGATGATTTCGGAAGATTCGTTCGACACGATGACCTTCTGCGCGTTGTCCCACAGCACCGGCACGCTCGCGCGGCCGCTGTAGGAGGCATCGGAGCGCAGATAGATCTCGTAGATGCGGCGCGCGCCGAACGGGTCGGCGACGACACCCGGGCCGTCCTCGAAGGTCCAGCCTTCCTCGCCCATGAGCCAGTGCGTAACGGAAACTGAAATCGCCCCCTCGAGCCCTTTGAGTGCGCGGAAGATCAAGGTCCGGTGCGCCCATGGGCAGGCGAGCGAAACGTAAAGATGATAGCGCCCGGGCTCCGCCTTGAAGCCGCCGCTACCCGTCGGGCCCGGCCGGCCATCCGGCGTGATCCAGTTGCGGAACGTGGTCGCCTGACGCACGAAACGCCCGCCGGTCGCGGCCGTGTCGTAGCCCTTGGTGGTCCATTTGCCGTCGACGAGAAGGCCCATGTTACCCCTGATGTGGTGGGCCGATGGCGCTCACGCCAGCGCCACTAAGGCCTGCCCGGGTGGTGATGATGATGGTGGTGGTGGTGATGCCCGTGCCCGTGCGCGGTGACCGCACGTGCGTGGTCGTGCTCGGCATAGTGCTGGCGCAGCAAATCCTTGCCGTAGTCGTTGCCGTTGGGCGTGCGCACGACGGTGTGGATGTGATCGCGCGTTGGCGTGTCGTTGTCGTAGACGATGCCCGACACGTGATCGAACTCGACGAGGATCACCGGGCTTAGGATGCGATAATAGAACGGGCTCGCATCGTCGCACGGTCCGATCCAGGCGAAATGCGTTTCGCCCAAGTGACGCTTCACGTCGCGATAGCGGATTTCCGCGTGGCCGGGCCGAATGCGGCCGGTATAGGTCGCCAGCAGCGCCTCGAGCCGCTCGCGGCACTCCGCCGACAGTTCGCCGTAGCGGATGCCGGCGGGATCGATGCGGCGATTGTCTTGAAACGCGGCGGTGAGCAGCTCGCTGGGGAGATCCTTGCCGATGGTCGCCCGCGCCTGCTCGTCGGAGGAGAGCGCACGCATCAGCGCATGACCCTGCTCCTCCTCGGCGGCGAAGACGCGCGTCCCGGCGTATTTACCCGAGCGCGCGAGCACCGGCTCCGAACCCATGAAGCTCGGCGTCACGACGAGCTGGTCGCCGAGCACGAAACAATTGACGTTGAGATGGTGACCGTCGATCTGCCAGCCCCACGGCTCTTCCGGCGACGGCGTGCCGAAGACGCTGACCCAATAGAACCACTCGCCGTATTCGTCGGCCTTGCCGGTGACTTCGAGCATATGCTCGTTTAGCCGCATGATGTCGCGGGCGGAGCGGTAGCCTGCGGCGCTCATGGTTTCGCGCAGCAGCGCAAGCGCGCGCTCGCGCCCATTGGCGTCGAGATCGGCGAGGCACACGCCGTGCCGCATCAGCCAGGGATGAATGTTCGACCACCGCCGCCAAGCCTCGTCGCCGATCGCAAAACATACGGCCTTGCGCTGCGGCGGTGTCAGCGCCGCGAGAAAGGTGCGCGCCGCTTCCACCAGCGAGCCAAGCGCAACGCCGGTCGGTTCGCGCGCGAAGAGCCCCGACACGATGCCGCTTGCCGCGACAATCCCGCGAAACGGTTCGGCCAGCGCCGCTTGCGCACGCTCGACCATGGGCTTGAACCGCGGCAGCGCGCTAGAGGGGCTGGTCGCGGGCGTCCGCTCTCGCTTGCGCAAGCCGAAGTGGGCGGTCTCTCCTGCCATCCTGGCCTCCTGCCTGGCGGCAATTCTACTCGACCCTGGGCCAGTTCGCGACCGTGGGAAACAGCGAGGCCCCAACGAAGGCGGCCTCGCGAACCACGCAACCGGGAGCTTGACCCATAAACGCGCTTAGAGAGCCGGGAGAAAACGTAATTGAAACAGAGTCACACCGGCGCTGTTCGCGTCGGCTGAAGCCAATCGCGCTATCTGCGGCGACGCCGTTTCTCCGGCGGAACCGACGCAGTCACCTTCTCGACCAAATACACGAGCGACAGCCGCAGCGTGCTGTTTTTGATGGCCGCGAACGCCTGGGCGAGGCGGAACGCGCGTGCGTCGGTGACAAGCGCGAGCAGCGAGCGCGATGGGTCCGTGTCGGCGCCCTCGAACAGCGTGGCTGTTGGGATGCTCAGGACGGACGCGACCTTGACGAGGCGCCCGGTCCCGATCCGGTTCGCGCCGACCTCGTATTTCTGGAGTTGCTGAAACGTCACGCCCAGCTTGCTCGCAAGCTGCGCCTGGGACATGCCCCGCGCCATGCGCCAGATGCGCACGTTGCCGCCGACGGCAACGTCGATCGAGCTTGGGCGTTTGGGTGCGCGTTTAGCCATTCCGTTTCTTCCGCGACCTCTTCCTCGGTCTGGGTTGGGGCATCGCCGCGGCGCTGAGTTTTTCCACCATTTCGACGATGCCCCGCCGGCACTTGCCTTCCGGGATGGCGTTGAAGGCAGAGGCCAGCCGATATGCGCCGGAGCGGTCAAACAGCATGAGCCGCGCGAGCGTTCGTTTGTCGTCCGCGCCATGCAACAGCGTATCGTTGGTAACCCGGAGGGCGCGCGCAGTTCGCGTCAGTCGCCCGAGGCTGATTCTGTTGGCGCCGTCTTCGTACTTCTGGACTTGCTGGAACGTGACGCCGATTTTGTTGCCAAGGACCGTCTGTGAAATCCCTCGGACAACGCGCCAGATATAAATGTTCCGTCCAACCACGATGTCCACATAGTTCGGCTGCCTGGGATCGTACTTCTTTTTCCCCGGGGATAGGCGTGCCATCAGAAACCCTCTGGCACGTCGAAATTGTTTGTTCGGGTCGCTGTTACTGATCCGACGACCGGAAATATGGGGCAGGATTGCATGATCGGCCGGATTGAAAAGCCGGCCAGCAGGATCCTGGCCGGCGAGTCTTCCTCAAATGGCTTTGCCGCGTCTGCGGCCGGGGCTGCCGGCCGAACGCCGACATGACGGTCAGATTACATGGTCTTGGGTTGTAGGAATGCCTTCCGCTGCAACTTTCCTTTGACTCGCCCCGGTAACCAAAGATACATTATCTAGTAGGTTAGAAATGGCGAGCCCCCGATACCTAGATAAATCGTCGAAAGATTGTATGATCCAAATTGAAACTCAACCGATATTGGCACCATGCTGACCCTTCACGCCGTCGCCAGCCTCGATTACCGTGCGTGAAACGGGCACGGTTAACGCTGGTCCGAATGGGCGGGGACGACATGACCACAACGGCTATCGGCGGCCAGAGTGGGGCGGTGCGTGCCGGCACTGCGGACGATGGTTATCTCCCGACCCGCCCGATCGTCCGCATCCACCTTCTCGGATCGATGCGGGCGACGAGCTACCTCGGCGACGACGTGCTGCCGCGCTCGAAAAAGGCGCGCGCGGCTTTGGCCCACCTCTGCCTTACTCCCGGCGCGCGCGTGCCGCGCGCGCGGCTCGCCACCATGCTGTGGGAGCGCGTGCGGCCGGAACAGGCACGCGTCAATCTTCGCCAAGCCGTCTTCGATCTAACGATGGCAATGGGTCCGCTGGCCGGGGAATTGATTTCAACCGGGCGCGCGACCATCCGCCTGAATACCGAGGCTTGCTGGATTGACGCCCTCGCTTTGCTGAAGTCGCCGTATTCCAATCCGACCACCCGCGCCGATCTTGCCGTTCTGTGTCCCGGGGAGTTGCTCGAAGGCTTTGATGACGTCAACGAGCCGTTCGGCGAGTGGCTGGCCAACGAACGCATCCGCTTCAAAGAGAGACTTGCGTCCTCCCTCGACGCCGTGCTTGGGCAGGTCGACCGGGGAGACTTCGATCCGGAGCAGGTCGAAACGGTCGCGCGCCGCTTGCTCTCCTTCGATCCGGCCCACCAACACGCATGGAACGCCGTGATCCGGGCGCTGGCCAAAAGGGGCGAGCAAAAGCAAGCCCTGAGCGAATACGAACGCTGCCGGCAAACCTTGGAGGCGGTTCGCGTCAAGCCCTGGACCGAGACGGAGCAGCTTTACGAGCATCTACGGGTCGAAGCGCCACAAAGGAACAGGCAGAGCATAGTCCAGGTTTCGCCCGAGGTTCATCGCGGCGCGATGGATGTTCGTTCAATTGGGCGCTCAGCGCGCTGACGTATTGCTACATCGGCGAGCCCGACGCCGCGTTGCAGCGGCTAAGGCGCTATCGCGAGCTGGCGTCGCCCGAGCTTTACTTCTCCTACTTCGAGCACTCTTACACCATCGCCTATGCCTTCAAGGGCGATTACGAGCGGGCGGTCCTCGCCGGGTGCCGCGCGGTCGAGGCCAACCCCGATTTCGTCAACGGCTACAAGCCGTTGCTCGCTTCGCTCGGTCACCTCGGCCGGCGCGATGAAGCGCAGGTCTTTGTTAACAAGCTTCTCTCCCTCGAACCCGATTTCACCATCGAGAAGTTCAGGCAAACGTATCCCATAAAAACAACGCTCGACCGCGACCGTTATATGCAAGGCTTGCGGCTTGCTGGCGTTCCCGAGCGCTGACGGTTTATCGTTGGATTCCGCTGGACGAAGAATCCTACATTAAACGCACGCCCCCGGCGGCGGCACAGCGCGTCGCGCCGGGAGCGTCGCTCTAGTTTGAGCTCCTTATTTATTTGCTCGGCACTGGCGGAAACGCCGGGCTTGAGCTGCCGATCCGAATCTTCCCGGTGTCGCTTGTATTGGCGGGTCCGCCGCGCGCGGGCGGAAATGCCGGGCTTGAGCTGCCCATCCGCACCCGTCCGCTGTCAGAAGTGACAGTGGGGCTTTCCTTTGCACTCACTTGACCATGCTTCGCGGTAACCATTGGAAGCTCCATGTGTCGTCTGGCGATATTGCTCAGACGCTACACGTAGGACGCGAATTTCGGGCTTTCGTCAAGAATAAACCGCGCCGCGCGCTGGTGAGATTCGACTGCTACGAAAAAATGCTTATCCACAATATTCGTTGCAAACGAATGAATTATCCGCGACGGTTGCAAGTTTTCTGAATCCTAGCTCGATTGACTGGCGCCGATGTTGCAGCGTGAACAACCAGTCGTACGCTTGGCTTCGATTCAGAGCGAAGCGTCGGCATCGCGCCCGGACGGCCGGCAGAACGCCGGTCGATCTCGCGTGGTCTGGCTTGCCCTGTGGATGGCGGGCGCCATCGCGTCGTACATCGCTTCCGCACTCGCGGTCCGCGCGCTGGCAAAGAGCCTGAGCGTCTTCGAGTTCATGTCGGTGCGCAGCGCCAGCGGGCTTGTTTTCCTGCTTGGGCTCATGGCGGTGTGGCCAAAATTGCGTCGCGGCCTCACCTCGCGCCGAATCGGACTGCATCTCGTGCGCAACAGCGTGCACTTCGTCGGCCAGATCCTTTGGGTGCTGGCGGTCACGTTGCTGCCGTTCGCAACCGTGTTCGCGCTCGAGTTCACCGCACCGATATGGGTGGCGCTCCTCGCGGCGATGCTGCTCGGCGAGCGCCTGACCCTGACGCGGGGGGCAAGCATCGCGCTATGCCTCATCGGGACCCTCGTGATCCTCCACCCCGGCATTTCCAGTTTCACTGCCGTGGTGCTGCTCGCGCTCGGCGCCGCCATCGCGCGCTCATGCACAGACGTTGTCACGAAGAAGCTGACGCAGACCGAGGCGACATTTGCCATTCTGTTCTGGATGAATCTCATGCAACTGCCGATGACTCTTGCCGGCAGCGATCTGTCGTTCGTCACCAAGCTCGATCCATCGATGGCGCTGCCTTTGATCGCAGCCGCGATCACTGGGCTGTCGGTCCATCTTTGCATGGCCCAAGCGTTCCGTTACGGCGACGCGGTCGTCGTGGTGTCGCTCGACTTCCTGCGCGTTCCGTTGATTGCCCTGATCGGGTGGTCGTTCTACGGCGAAGCCCTCGATGCGCTCGTGCTCGCCGGCTCCGGCCTTGTCATTGCCGGCGTGATCTGGAATCTGCGGACGGAAGCAAGGGCGCGTGCTCCATCGCCCGGATTCCCCTCACCGGCATAATTGAGAAAAGCTGCACGCGCGATCACGACCGTGGCCGTTCGATGCCCGCGTCCATCTCGTCGCGCAGCACGCGCTTCAAAATCTTGCCGGAAGGATTACGCGGCAACTCGCTGCGGACCAAGAGGTCCTTCGGCACCTTGAAGCCGGCGAGCTTGCCCCGGCAATGGCGTTGCAGGTTGTCGAGCGTGAGCGTCGCGCCCGGTCTGAGCACCACCACCGCGACCGGCCGTTCGCCCCAAGCCGGGTCGGCGACGCCGACGACAGCGGCGTCGAGCACCTCCGGCAGCTCGTAGACGACGCGCTCGACCTCCGAGGAAGCGATATTCTCGCCGCCCGGGATGATCATGTCCTTGCGGCGATCGGTGAGATAGAGGAATCCCTCGGTGTCGAGGTGGCCGACGTCGCCGCTGCGCAGCCAGTCGCCGAAAAAGGAATCCCGCGTCTTGTCCGGCGCGCGCCAATAGCCGCGCGTGACCTTCGGCCCGCGCAGGCAGATTTCGCCGGTCGCGCCCGGCTCGACCGCGCGGCCCTCGGCGTCGCGGATTTCGACTTCCACATGGGCAAGCGCGCGGCCGACCGAACCGATCTTCTCGATCTCGCGGCCCGCTTCCATCAGCGTGTCGCCGCTCAAGGTCTCGGTCATGCCGTAGGCGTCGATATAGCGCCCGCGCGTGAAGAAATCGGAGAACGCGCGCACGTGCTGCTCGGGCGTGCGCTCGCCGCCGCCGATCACCCAGCGCATGCTCGTCACGTCATGATCGGAGCGGCTCTCGCTGGTCAGGATGCCGCGCAGCATCACCGGCGCGAGCCACGCCCCGGTGAGCCGTTCGCGGGCGATCGACGCGAGCGCGCGTTCCGGCTGGAAATCGCGCTCGATCGCGATCATGCCGCCGACCCACAACACCGCCATGCCGGGGAGATCGAATGCGCCGACGTGATAGAGCGGCCCGGCAATGAGCAGCCGGTCGCCGGCGGTGAGCCCGAGCGCCACGACGTGGTCGGCGCATTTCCAGTAAAAATTTCCGTAAGAATGCATGACGCCCTTGGGGCGGTCGGTCGTGCCCGAGGTGTACATCAGGCGGAACAGGTCGTCGGGCTGCGCTTTGTGCATGGGCGCCGGGCGTGCGCCGATGGTGAGCCGCGTGCTGTCGCGCTGCGCCGCTTCATCGAGAAAGACGACGTGAGGAAACGCCGGCACCGCGCTTGCGAGTTCTTCGTCGCACATCAGCAATCTCGCCGCGGCGTTGTCGAGGATGTAGCCGACCTCGTCGGCGGCGAGCCGATAGTTGATCGGCAGGGTCACGGCGCCGAGGTGGCTCGTCGCGAAGGTCAGCTCGACGAACGCGGGGCTGTTCTTCATCAGCAGCGCGACCACGCTGCCCGGCCCGATGCCGCGCGCCGCGAGCCAGCCCGCCGCGCTCTCGATGCGGCGCATCAGCTCCGCATAACTCACGCGCTCGCCCGCATACGCGAGCGCCGGGCGCCCGGGCGAGCGGGCGGCATGAAAACGCACGAAACTCGACAGCGCGATCATGTCGCCGCGGCACCGTGCGCGGCCCAGCTGGCGTAGGGCCGCCCGACGAGCGCGCTATTGTAGTATTCGGCGCGCCCTGTAACCTCGCTGCCGATAAAGGGCGGTAGCTCCAGGCGATAATCCTCGTGCGGCAATTCGACTTCGGCGATGATCAGCCCGGCGTTCTCGCCGGCGAACACGTCGACCTCCCAGGTCGCGCCCGCGTAAGGCACGATGTGGCGCACCTTCTCGACGACGGCGCCGCGCCGCAGGCCGATGAGCGCTTGCGCGTCGGCGACGGGAATCGGGTATTCCAGTTCGAGCCGGCGCAGCTTTGCGCTGCGCGACTTGATGGTGAGCGTGGCGGCGCTCTCGTTCTTGATGCGCACGCGGATCGTGGCCTTTCCGCCCAGCGCCAGATAGGCCTGCTGGATGCGCGCCTGCCCGGTCGCGAGACCGCGCCAGCCGTCGTCCTTGACCAGGAATTTGCGCTCGATTTCGATGGCCATGGGCGGCTCCTGAACTCAGCGCCGAGAGCCTACAAGGCTGCCTGCATGGCGCAAGCGCTGCCGCGCTGGCCCGCCGCCGCCTCGGGCCGCTTCGCTTCCGGCGCAGGCTCCGCACGATGACCTTCATCTTTGTGCTGGTCGGCTGGATCTTCTCGCTCTGCCTGCACGAATTCGCGCACGCGGCCGTCGCCTTCCTCGGCGGTGACACCAGCGTGCGCGAGAAGGGTTATCTCACCTTCAATCCCCTGCGCTACGTCGATCCGATCGCCTCGATATTCGTGCCGCTGGTGTTCCTGCTACTCGGCGGCATCGGGCTTCCCGGCGGCGCGGTCTACATCGACGCGCGGCGGCTGCGCAGCCGCTGGTGGGCCTGCGCGGTCGCGCTTGCCGGCCCCGCCGCCAACCTTGCCATCGCCGGCGTGCTGGTGCTCGTGCTCTCGACCAGCACCATGGTGCGCAACGCCGCCGCGCCGCCGCTCGCCTTCCTCGCGCTGCTGCAGGTCACCGCGCTGATCCTCAACCTGCTGCCGGTGCCGCCGCTCGACGGCTACCGCGCGATCGCGCCGTTCCTGCCGAGGAATTTGCAGATGACCTTCGATCGCTGGGGCTCGGTGCCGCTGTTCATCCTGCTGCTGGTGCTGTGGTTCGTGCCGTTCGTCTCGTCCTGGTTCTGGCTAACGACGTTTCGCATCGCCGCGGCGCTCGGCATCCCGCTCGCGCTCGCCGGACTGGGGCTGCGGCAGTTCCGTATTTTTTGGTGACCGGTGCCGTCATTGCGAGGAGCCGTAGCCCGGATGAGCGCGAAGCGCGACATCCGGGGTCCCGCATGTTGCTTCGCTCATGCGGGCTACGATTGCTTCGCTCCCAATGATGTGACTCCGCGAGCAGCAGGGGTCGCTTGACCGCGCGAAATGGTTCACGCGGCCGCCGCTGCCGCGAGCTTGACGAGGGTGTTCCAGTTGCGGCCGGTCCCGCGCGTTGCGAGCCTTTTTTCGATGAGGCGCGTGGTGAGTTTCGACCGGCCGATTCCGTCCGGGTATATGATGTAGAGCTGCCGTGCCTCGGCCGCGATGCTCTCGCGGCCGACGATCGCCTTGCGTAGTGCCGCAATCGCATCGGCCGCAGGTTCGTGCTTGAGGAACATAACCAGGAGACGCGCCGGATCGCGCCGCGCCGCGGTGGCGAACGGATTGTCGGCAATGATCGCGCTCAACTCTCGTTCTGAACGGACAAGAAAATCCGTCGCCACGCCCAGCCGTTTCTCTGCTTCTCGTTCGAGCAGCTTCTCCAGTTCGGCGGGCTCCCTGCCGGTGCTGCGGAAGATGAGGTTTCCGCTCTGCAGCAACGTGCGGGGATCCGCGAGGCCGAGCGCCGCGGCGTAGTCGCGCAACGCCGACATGGCCAAAGATTTGCCGACGACATTGACGGCCCGCAAAAGGGCGACGTAGGTCGCCATCGGTTATTAGAGCGCCGCAGGCAAGTGCTCGCTTAGCACCACTCACCCCACCAGCAGCGGTGCCAGCTGTACGCCGGGTAAGCGGCGGTCTCTTCGGCGTACAACGTCGGCACCCCGGGCCAGGGCAGCCGCGCATAGTGGTGCAAAGGGCACCCGCGCGGCGGCTGACTGACCTCGATACAGCGAGAGACCGCCACCCGTCTCGCGCCGTGCCAATGCGTGCGGGCGATGCTGCGCGGCGGCGGCTCGGTCACGGCATAATCCGCGGCAAACGCGGCGGTTTCGGATGCGCCGAGAGCAAGCGCGCCGACAAGCGCAAAGTTAAGGGAAAGCCGTGTCATGCGGGGCTATCCTTCTTTGTCCGAACGGCAGCCGGGTGGCCTGCCAACCGCTCCCGATCCGCTCATGTTCTTCCGTCGGCGCTATCGTTTCAATAGAGGATGATGCTGAAAACGGCGACAAGCGTTACCTCCGACGTAATCGCTTTGCCGATGGCGAGCGGCCACCTTGCGGACATCGTCAACGCAAGGAGGTCGTCATGGCCACTGTAGTCCCGATGTCCCGTCCGCTCCGGCTTGCGCTTCTCGCCGATGCCGTCGCGAGCGGAGCAACCGCCGCGCTGCTCATCGCCGGCGCCGGCGTGCTGGAGCGCTGGCTCGCGCTGCCGACGGCGCTGATGCGCGAAGCCGGCCTGGTGCTCGTTCCGTATGTCGTGCTCGTCGCCGCGGTGGCGTCGCGCCCGGCCACTCCCGTCGCCACGGTAAGCGCGATCATCGCCATCAACGCGGCGTGGACCGCGGCGAGCGTGCTGCTCCTGGTCGGCGGATGGGTGAGCCCGACGCTCCTCGGCGTCGCCTTCGTGATGGCGCAAGCGCTCGCGGTCGGCGCGTTCGGCGTGATCCAGTACCTGTGCCTGCGCCAGGCCGCCGGCCGCGCCACGGCGTAGCAGCGTGAAGCAAACACCAACGTCACCCTGAGGAGCGCGCGTGGCGAAGCCACGCGAGCGTCTCGAAGGGTGGACACAAGCTCCGAGCATGCTTCCATCCTTCGAGACGCGCGCGCGACAATGTCGCGCGCGCCCTCAGGATGACGGTTGAGTTATTTTTAAAACACCGCGGCGCCGAGCGGGACGTTCTGCTCGGTCGTGAGATAGATCGTCCCGCCCGCCGCGTTGGCCACTCCGAGCACCAGTACTTCGGAAATTTCCGGCCCCATTTTCTTGGCGCCGAAGTTGATCACGCAAATCACCGTCTTTCCCAGCAAAGCGTCTTTCGCATAGTTGCGATAGGCGCCGCAGGATATTTTCGTGCCGATCTCCGGCCCGAAGTCGATCGTCAGCTTGTAGGTCGGCTTGCGCGTTTGCGCGTCCTCGACCCGGACAATTCGCCCGGCCCTGACGTCGAGGGCGTCGAAATTACCGAACTCCGCCGTCGGCTTGACCGCCATCTGCCCGGCATTCACCAACGGGAATAAGACTGGCCGTAGTTAGAAGAGCCCCACGAGCCCCATCCGCCCGACCCGCCCCAACCGTATTGCCGCTCGCGCGGGTATCTCGCTTCCGCGGGCGGTTGGCGCCGCCGCATGATGAGCCCGCCCTGCGGCTCCTCGCTCAGCACGGCCACGAAGTCCGTCCCTTTGCCGGTCTCGCGGCTCAAAGCCTCGTCCGAGATGATCAGGGACGAGCGCGGCGACGCGCTCGGAGCGATGCGATCGAGCACCTCTTGCGGAATGACGATGCGGTCGAGCGCGCTCTTCGCGTCGCTTGGCTCGTTGAGCGAAACCACGGTCCAGCGCAGGCCGGTATCGGAACGGGAAACCGCGGTGAACACGTGCGTGCCGATCGGCTGGTCGGGATCGCGGATCGTGACCGCACTCTCGAGGATCGGCTCGAACCCACGCCGCACGTAGAGCTTCTGCGCCTTGCGGCTGATGAAGATCGAGACCGGTTCGAGTTCCCGCGCCGCTTCGCGCGCGGCCTTGGCGGCCGCGGTCCGTGCGCTCTCGGCGGCGGTAGCGGCCTCGCGCGCCTGTGTCGCCGCATCGAGCTTCGGCTGCAGCTCCGCCTTGGCCGCCTCCCATTGCGCCTGCACGTCCGCGAGCTTTGCCTCGGCTTTCGTTTTGGCGTCGGTTGCCCGCGCCTTGGCATCGTCCGAGGTTGCGGCGCCGAGCGCCGCCTCGGCTGACGCGAGTTCCGCCTCGGTGCGCGTCTTGAGATTCTCCTTTACCCGCAGCGCGAGCCGGGCGCGGGCTGCCTCGCGCTCGGCGGTCGCGGCCGCGATCCTTGCGGCGTCCGCCTTGCGCGCTGCCTCGGAAGCCTCGGCGGCAAGCGCCGCGGCATGGGCCGCGCCATCCGGCTTGGGCGAAAGTAGCGCGGGGTGTGCGATTTCGACCGGCGCGACGTCGTGCGGCGCGATGATCACGCGCATGCCGACCCCGGTGCGTTCGAACAGGCTCTCCGCGAAGCCGTAGGGCATGCGGATACAGCCGTGCGAGGCCGCATAGCCGGGCAGCGGGCCGCCGTGCAGCGCAATGCCCGACCAGGTGATGCGCTGCATGTTGGGCATGTAGGCGTCATCGTAGAGGTTCGAGTAGTGGTCTTTTTCCTTCTGGATCACGCTGAAAACCCCGGCGGGCGTCTCGCGCCCCTTTTGGCCGGTCGATACCGGCGCGCGCAGGATCCAGCCGTCGGCATCGTAAATCGTCACGTGCTGGCTCTTGATCGACACGATCGCCATGAGGGGTGTGCCGGCGGCGCGCGGCGCCACCGCCTCGGTGGCGTGTTCGGCGTGACGATGACGCCGCGCCGCGGCTCCCGGATCCGGCAGCGCGATCAGCGCCGCAACCGCGGTCGCGGCCGCAGCCAGCCACGACCGATGTTGCACTTTATCGGGCCGAGCCTGCGCCAAACGACGTGTCATAGTGGTCCTTTCCGCATGGTCTTTCGACTCGTGCCGCGGGAATCGTAACGCGGTTGCCGCGGCCACGCCACTCTCGGACTTATATATGCTCGGGGCGACGTAATGGTTTCGCCGGGCGCGATCCCGCCACAATTCCCGAGTTCTTGCACTCACCGTGATCAGTGAGGGCGCTCATGAAAGTGGCGTTCGATTTCGCCAGCCAGGATTTCTTTCGCGACCCTGCCGCGGGGCTCAAGCGGCTGCAGGCGGCCGGGCCGGTGGTCGAGGCCAATTTCCCGATTGTCGGCCGCGTGTGGATGACCACCACGCAGGAGGCGGCATCGCGCGTGCTCAAAGACGGGCGCGTGTTCACTTTGCGTAAGGACGACGGCACGGTGGCCGGGCTGCGCTGGTGGATGCCGCGGGTATTCCGCGTGTTCGCCAACAACATGCTCAACATGGACGAGCCGGACCACGCGCGGCTGCGTTCGCTGGTGGACGAAGCCTTCCGTCGCCGCGCGGTGCTCGACATGGAGCCGCGTATCCGCGCGATCGCCGACGAGCTTGCGAACGATCTGTTTGCCCAGGGAAGTCCGGCCGACCTCGTCGTCCGATTTGCCCGCATGCTGCCGCTGTCGGTGATCTGCGAGCTGCTCGGCTTGCCGCTCGAGGACCGTGCGAAGTTCGTCGCCTGGGCCGGCCGTGCCACGGGAGTCTCCAGTACGCTCGGCTTCTTCCGCCTGGCGCCGACCATTGCGGCGATGCGGCGCTATCTCGGCGAGCGCCTGGAGCACGTGCGCAGGAGCGGCGGCGAGGGTCTGATCGCCGAACTCGTCCGCGTCGAAAAAGAAGGTGCGCGCCTTTCCCGCGACGAGATGATCGCGATGGTGTTTCTGCTGTTGCTGGCAGGCCACGAGACCACGACCCATCTCATCAGCGGCTCGGTGTTCGAACTGGCGCGAAATCCCGGCCTGCGCGACTGGCTGGAGGAGGACTGGAGCCGCGCCGATCTCGCGGTCGAGGAATTCCTCCGCTTTGTTTCTCCGGTGCAATTCTCCAAGCCGCGCTTCGTGCGCCAGGACGTGGAACTCGCCGGCGTGCGGCTCAAGCGCGGCGACCAGGTCATGGCCATGCTGGCGGCCGCCAACATGGACCCGGCGGCGAACGTCGCCCCCGAGAAGCTCGACCTCGCGCGCCGCCCGAACCACCACATTGCCTTCGGCACCGGCATCCACTTCTGCCTCGGCTATCAGCTCGCGCGGCTGGAAGGAAAATGCGCGCTGCAAGCCTTGTACACGCGGTGGCCGAAGCTCGCGCTGGCGGTCGCGCCCGAAGAAATCCGCTGGCGCAGCCGGCCCGGCTTGCGGGCGATCGTCAGCCTGCCGGTGGCGGCGGCGCCCAGTGGTGATGAGCAGACGCCACAGCCAGCGAAAGTGTTCGAGTCCGTGAATTAACGCTTGGCTTTGGACTGGTTCAAGGTCACGGCGGCGCGAACGAGCGTCTTCAGCGCAGGCTCGTCTATCTTGTCGCCTTCGTGAAAATCGATGGCGCGCCTGGTGTTCCCCTCGAGGCTTGAATTGAACAGGCGCGCAGGGTCCTTCAGCGCCGCGCCTTTGGCGAAGGTCATCTTCACGACGCTCTTGTAAGTCTCGCCGGTGCAGATGATTCCGTCGTGCTCCCACACCGGAACCCCTCGCCACTTCCATTCCTCGACGACGTCGGGATCGGCTTCCTTGATCAAGGCACGCAGCCGAGCGAGCATCTTGCCGCGCCAGTCGGAGAGTTCTTTGATTCTGCCGTCTATCAGCTGAGAGGGAGACTGGCTTTTCGTCGCCGCGGCCTTCATGCCCGTTTCTCCTTTCCGCATGTAGCCCCGATGGAGCGAGGCGCAATCCGGGGACAACGACTCTTCGCTTCCGCCATTGCCCCCGCGTTTGCAACGGCTTTTCTATTCGCGTGGCGGGCCCTCTACAGCAGCCGATACTGCGCGCGCTTGCGGTCGGCAAGCAGTGGCAGGGCTTGGCCGGCGATGAGCTGCTTGAAATGCCCGCTCTCCTGGTGAGCCGCGAAGGCCGCCTCGTCGGCAAACAGCTCGTAGAAGAGGAACTGGGAGGGATCCTCCTTGCCGCGTCCGATCAGGAACAATTTGACACCGGGTTCCTGCTGCGCCTGCGGCAGGAAACGGCCGAGGATGTCGGCAACGCGGTCGTCCTCGCCGGGCTTGACTTGCCACTGGGCAACAACCACGAGGCCGGCTTCGCGGGTGAGGGTGTCGGCGATCTGCGTCTGCATGGCTTTTGCTCCATATCGGGTGATCAGCTCGCTGGTGCTTCGCTATCGCCAGCGTCCGACCTCAGATAAGGCCGCGCGTCCATGAGTGTTTCGGTCTATACCGAAGCGTTGCGCCCGCCGTTCGATTGGATCATCGGCATGGGTGTTTCTCCTCCGCTTGGGAGGCTACCGCTAATGCGACGACCCTGGATTGCAACGCCGTTAGGCGCGCAGTCATGCGCTCTTCGCGTTTCGCTTGCCCGAATACGAGAAGTATGAAAATATGCAAGCATCTAGGGACCTTCGCCTATCTCACCCACGACAATGATCGCGAAAATCGAGGGCTGATCCATGCAACGCGCGCCGTTCGCAATCATCGAAAATCTCATCCTGACCGCAGCGGTCGCCGGGTTGAGTGTGGCGACATGGGGCATCGGTTCGATTGCGCTGGCGCAGCAACCCGCGCCATTCGCCATCACCAAAGTCGCTCCGAACGAATTGAATCCAGCCGGAGGCGGACCTGCCCAGGCGACGCTTCAACAGGCCGCCGAGTTTGCCTGGGAAGAGTTCTTCGCCCTGAGTTGGCCCGCCGGGCCGAACCCTACCGCGCGGGACACGCCTTCCGCCTCCTGCGCCTTCGGCGACCAGTCGCAAAACTGCGGCGGTCCTCTGGTCTGGCAAACCTTCCGCGGTAAGGTCGAGATATTTCCCGGCGACGGTAACCCTCCGCCGGGCTACAGTTCAACCGATCCTTCGTTCGGATATGACGCGCCTCCGCAATACACTTACGGTGCGATTCATCGGCCCGTGATTTGTCAGAATCCGACGCCGCTGCCTCCGACGGCATGGGTGAACCTGGACGAGACCGATCAGATTTCCGTGGATTCAATGTACGCCGGCGTGGTCTCCGTGCCGCCGTCCCCGCTCAACAGCGCGCCGCAGTTGATCCGGTTTGTGGCTAAGGCCAATCGTGCCGAATACGTGTACATCGCCAAGCATGGGTGGTGGGGCGATAAAGCGCCGAACAAAGCGCCGACCGCTGCGACCGCCGCCTACGTTAAGCAGAACATGCGGGATCCTCCCGACGGGAACAACTATGTGCTGCTGCCCCCCAACGGGGATACGACACTGCCCGGCAACTCGATTGAGGTGAAGGCGGGATGGCGTGTGCTCAATCCGAGCGAAATGAGCAGCGGACGATTCCATACAACGACGGTGCGCTATTACGAAAAGGAAAATGGACAGACCTGCTACCAACAGGCGACGTTCGGCCTCGTTTCCCTGCACATCATCCAAAAAACGCCGCTGGCGCCTTACTTCATCTACGCCAGCTTCGAGCAGGCGGACAACATCTTGGATGCGAACGGTAACCCCGTTGAGGACGCCGACGGCAATGTCGCCCTGGCGCCCCCCTGTCGGTCAGACCAGAAGTCGCCTTGTCCGACCACGCCTTCGGTAACGCTCAATGATACGGCCACGGTGAACGCGCCGTCCTATGTCCCTCCACAGGTCGTTCTCGATCCCTCGACCGCTGCCTATTGCACGTCCAGCACGAGCACGCCTCCGCCCAATCAGCTCTTTTATCTCAATACCAGCGGGCTCGCCGGCCTGCCTACCGGAGGCTACATTTGCGTCAACACACGCGACAACGCCATCCCGCAGGTCATCATCGATACGAACAACAAAGCCCACAACCTGATTCGCACCTACAGTGGCCAGAATGGCGTGCAGAATTCCGTGTGGCAGTACTACAAGCTCATCAACGTCCAGTACCAGCCCATCGATAAGGATCACGCCGGCCTTTACGGCCCCCCCAACCCGGGAGAGGACAATCCGAGCACGTATTATCTCGCCAATATCGTCGTCGAGACCAACCGCCCGCTGCAATTGTTCAGCGGCAGTTTGGTCGGCGGCGGCGCCACCGGGTCGAACAGCGACTATGACAGCCAGTTCGGCGGACAGCAGGCCCCGAGCATCATCCATCGCAACGTGATGTATCAGGGCAAGGGCTACAACATGGGCGGCTGCATGGGCTGCCATGCCGCCCAGGGCCAGGCCGCGGGCGGCGATTTCAGCGTCATTGTAGCGCGCGGGACAGTCGGAATTGCTGAGACTCCGGCCCCGCCCACCAGCGTCGGAGCGGCAGTCGTGCCGCGCAATCGCTCCTTGAAATAGCAGCAAGCGTACCCAGTGAAACCAGTCACTCCCTCAAGAAACGCAAAGGAGAAATGCCATGGCCGCCGTGAGCTTCGCAACCACGATCAAACCTTATTTTACCTCCTGCTACCGTGCCCATATGATGAACTTTGGTGACCAGTTCGATCTCTGGGACCCGGCTCAGGTGCAGGCGGAGTTTCAGCAAATCCAAACCCAAGTTTCGCTGCCGGCGGGCACGCCGGGCAGCATGCCGGCACCCGGTTGTCCGGAGGGCGTCTGGGACGCCATGACGCGGGCGCAATTCCTGAAAGATTTTCAGGCATGGCAGGCCGGTGGCTTCCAACCCTGACGAAGTGCCATCGTCGCTGTGAACTGTTAACGCTCAAGTATCAGGCTTGGAGCGCGATGACTTTTCTTCGCATCGTCATCACGCTCTAACTTTTTCTTGGAGCAATGATCTTTTCCGACTTGGCTGCGCCCGGCAAAGGGCCAAGCCGGACGTTGAATCGTACCGACGGCTTCGCGCTGGCAGGAAACCGGCTTCCACCCCGCATCAAGTGCGGGCAGGCTTTTTCGGGATCACGCTCTAGGATTTGCAGCGAGGCGAGCGAGGTGTCGCCGTCAGACCATCTCAGGCGCAAAAAAAGCCCTGCTCCGACCACTTCTCGATACATGCGATCAGTTGCTCTCGTTCCTCGGGCAACGATGCTCCGGCGCGCCGGAGTGACTGGCCGAGCGTCTCGCCTTCGAGCAGGCCGCTCAATAGCGCGTGTTGCGTCGCTGAAAGTTCAATTGTCGTGACGACGTAGTCTCTGCGGTTCATCGCGAGAAAAGTCTCGGCAGGCGCCGGCAATTCTGGTTCCTTCCCGCGCCGCGCCGCGTCAAAGTAGTCATGCACCGGATAGCGAAACGTCAGCAGCCGCAGGCTCGCGGCGGGCGCCAGCGGCACCTCAAGGCCCTGGTCCGTCAACAGTGTGCGCAGGCCTTCCGCACTCAGCATTGGGGCTCCTTCGGCGCCCGCTCCGTCGTAGACCTCGCTGAACGCTCGTTCGAATCGCGCCAGATCGATAATGAAATCGGGCCACGTTTCTTCTTTTCCTTCGGCGCCCTCAGCCGGTCGCGTGTCATGCAGATAGCCGGGAAAGCCCTTTCCCAGATCGGCCAATGTGTAGCTTTGCGACGGGCAATTTGACAGGTACGCGCGGGTGAACATGCGGAACAGATCGTCACCAAGCGCTTGCCGCAAGACGCGAAACTCCGCCTCCAGACACTCTGTCAGCCGCGCATGATAGGCCCGCCCGTAGATGGCGACACGGTCCGCGGCGGTGAGTGACCTGGACCTCGTGACGACGCGCTCAAGCTCGTCCGGTGACAGGTCCATGTGTTGTTGCGCGTCCGGGCCAAGCACCCCGGCAACGACGCCGTCGGGATGTATGATCACCGCCTGAAACCATCGTTGCAGCAGATCGAGATCAGGCATGGCGCCACTCATTCCGCCATGGGAACAAGAAATTCCAGGGAATGCGGAATGCTCTCGATCGCGTCATTCCAGACCGGCGCTTCGCCGGCGGTGTCGAGCGTTCGCGTGTCGGCACCGACCCGCCCAGTTTCGAAACAGTCGCGTGCCTTGAGAACCTCGGCGTGCACGACGGGGAACTCCGGGATCTTCGCGTCCCATTCCAAAAGCGTCGACACGTCGCCGGTCAATTGTCGCGCGAGCCGGTACAACTCCCACACCGCTTCGATCACCTGGCCGTCGTGCGTGTCGATCAGGTGCGTCTGGCAATTGGTGTGCCCCGCGAGGTGAAACTGCACCACGCGCTCGTGCGGCACCGAGCGAATATAGGCGACGGGATCGAAGTCGTGGTTGACGCTTGAAACATAGACGTTGTTCACGTCCAGCAGCAGACCGCAATCCGCCTGCTCCGCCATCTGCGCAAGAAACTCCCATTCCATCATCGTGTCGTCGGCGAAGCCCACATAGGTGCTTGGATTCTCCAGCACCAAAGGCCGCTCGAGCACGTCCTGGACGGTGCGGACCCGCTTCACGACGTGCTTCAA
>Ga0210408_10000808_pt1 | contig 35539 bp, 28 predicted proteins | sample IncBWH4MmetaG_FD_155471 | JGI IMG/M metagenome (GOLD analysis project Ga0210408, IMG submission 155471) | Forest soil microbial communities from Barre Woods Harvard Forest LTER site, Petersham, Massachusetts, United States - Inc-BW-H-4-M | ecosystem: Environmental > Terrestrial > Soil >... | reverse complement strand
TATCGGCTTCGGCGGAACTTGCAGCGCGTACTTCACCGGTGTCGGATGTGCCTACGGTGGGCAGAGCGTTCCTGACTTCGTGGGCAACATCCGCGTCGATCAGGCCTGGGGTCTGTTCCAGGTTTCGGGTGCGGTTCACGACAACCATGCGGCCTATTTCTCGAACGCCAACGTTTCGTCCAACTCGGTCACCGTCACCGGCGTCAGTCAGGCTGGTGCGGTAAACTTCGGTCATCCGAGCGACGTGTTTGGTGGCGCGGTTATGGCTGCGTTGCAGATCAAGAACATCCCGACCGGTGCCGGCGACGACATCAAGCTGGAAGGGAGCTGGTCGAAGGGTGCGTCGAAGTACGTGCTGGCAACCAGCGCGGCGACCCCGTCTGGGTTCGGTATCTATAACGGCACGAAGTTCGCCATGGGCGTCGTGACGGACTCGATCTACTCGGGTATAAGCGCCAGCAACGGCAACCCGCAGACGGGTCTGCAGTTGACCAATGGTTGGGGCTTCCGTGGTGCGTTCAACCACAACTGGGATCCCTACTGGTCATCGAGCTTGTTCGGCGGTATCGCCGGGCTGAGCTACAACTCCACGGCCAAGACGTTGTTCTGCAACACCTTCGTTATTAACCCGGGCGTCCAAATTCGCGGTGCCGGTCTTACCAACGGCGGTGGTACGGGTGCTTCGCTTATGGCTGGCTCTGTTTGCGATCCCGGCTTCACGGTCTCGGAAATCGGCCTGGTCACTCGTTGGACCCCGGTCAAGAACCTGACGTTCAGCGCCGAAGTGCTGTACGCCTACCTGAAGACCAACATGTCGGGTACGACGAATGCTGCGACTCCCTCTTCGGCTCTACCTTTGGCTACGACGAACTACACCTACGGCAACAACAGCACCACTTCGCTGAACCTGCGCGTTCAGCGGAACTTCTGATCCCGATCGTCTAGTAACGGTCTAAGAGAGCCCCCGGCGGGAAACTGCTGGGGGTTTTTCTTTGAGTGCATCTAAGCCCCCAACTGTCCGGTTTACATCTCGGCCGTAGCACCATACGAACAAGATCCTTGGAAGGATCGGCGAATGACCAGGTTTGGGATGACGTTGCTCTGCTTGCTGCAGGTAGTGGTAACCTTCGCCGCAGCCGATAATTTGATTGAGCCGGGGCATTGGAAAGTAACTGCAACGACCACCATGAATGGTGCAGCCGCGCCTCCGCAGGCGAAAGCCCGCTGCCTCACTCCAGAGCAAGTGGGCGACCTCGCCAAGACCTTCGGGCCTGTGTCAGGCACCATCAATTCGACCTGCGAACAAACGGAATATGAGGCGACCGGGCGAACCCTGAAATGGCACCTGCAATGCAGGGGGCAGCTTGATGTGGATCTCGCAGGGAATTTCAACTTCGACAGTCCGAGTCACTATACGGCGACAGTCACTTCCAAGGGCCGGATGGCGGGCGCGTTGATCAGCGACGTGAAGACCGAATTGGAAGGCGAGCGCATCGGCGACTGTCAGCAGTGACGCAGCGATGGTGCGCGCTACCTAGATGTCCGTTCTTGGCAGGGACTCTTGTAGCTCTATGATGAGCGACGGCAGCTAAACTAACACGAAAGACTGAGTGGCTTAGATGCCTTCTGGGGCGCACCATCCTGCGAGTTGCGTGCGATTTTCAGTACACCCCGCCAGCAATCCTAAAACGCTATTTAATGGTGCGAATAGACCCGCCAGCCTAGATCAAGCTGTAGCACGAGCTCTGTCGAGGGTAATCAGACGTTTGTTCCCTGGGAATAAAGCTGTTGCTGGTTCAGTCTCCTCATCAGGGCATTGAACAAAACTCAACGCCAAGCAGGGCGACCCGGTCGTCGGCCGCAGTGGCGGATTACGCGGGTCTGGAGGACGATACATGATGATCAGTCACAAGTTGATAACGCTGGGCCTTGCATTTAGCTTGCTCGGTAGCACGTGCGCGTTCGCAAGGCCGACGCCGCATTTCGAAAATGGCCGTCTTTCGTACGAGAAGAAGACGGTCCCGAGTCATGTTCTGACGGCAAAAACACCCGATGCGACCGGCTATGCGCGTCGTCCGTCAGCTAATACGGTTAAAGATGACTGGCCGGCCAATATGATCCTGGGGTGACCCACCTGATCTTGACTATTTCGTCCTCGAGCATGGTCTCCGCCACAGGCTGTATTTCTGCAGCTCGGGCAGGCGTTGGAACTCGCCATAGGCCGAGTGCGAGGGATTCGAATGAACGCCCCGGAATGGCCGCATCCCGGAGGCGCTCTCTACTACTCGTTTGAGAAATCTGAAAGTTCACTAGCTCTCCGAGCGATCAAACGACCGAGCTGCAAGCGCTCGTCCAGCAAAGTCGTTCACATCGCTTTGACCTTAGAAGGCGACTTGGGTTCGCATCGCGAACGCATCGAATTTCGCGCCTGCATCGCCGAAATTGGTTGGGCTCACCTGCTTTGCAATGTTGCCGTGAAGATAGTCGAACAAGAATCGGACGTTGCGATTGACGTACCAGTTCAACGCCAGCGTGTAGATCGTCTGTCGCCCGCCGGCGACGCCGTTCGCCATGGCGAGCTGATCGTTGAGATCGATGGTGCTGTAGCGACCGGCAACCTCCCATGCGCCCCAGCCGCCACCGGTCCATGAGAACGGATTTGCCGGCACGATGCCGCCGTATGAGGCGGACGCCGAATTGTAGGGGCGGGTTTCGCCGGTCAGGACGTAGGCTGCCTCGGCATAGCCGCCCTGGAATTTCAGGCTCGGCAGCGGGGGGGCGAGGGCGTTGCGGTCGACGTTGTACCAGAAATATTCACCTTGGAAGAACAGAGGCCCGTATGTTCCAGCGGCTTCGGCGCTGTAGACCTGAGCGCCTGATACCCCCGCAAGCGCGCCCGTCGAAACAAGCGTGGTCGGGTCGATGCGCAATTCCGGACGGTCGCTCAGTGTCAGCGTTTGTGTCCCCGCTATCAGATTGTGCGGTGGCTGGATCAGCCATTCGGCATCACCGCCGATATGCAGCGAGTAGTCGTTGCCGCTGACGATTTGTCCCGCGACGCGGGCGAAAGTGCCATATTGTTCCGTCGTGCCGGGAGGGTTTGTGGTGGAGGCAGAGTGAATATCCCCCGTTTTCGGCCCCGTCACATAAGCTCCGGCCCAGAACCTGTCCGTGTACCAGCGCGCGCCGAAGGTGGAACGGAAATCGCCAGCTGCAATATTCGTGGCTGTAACGCCGGAGGCGGCACGCTCCATGAACGGGATATCATTCGAACTTGACGCCTCGTCCAGTGTGTAGGGCAGGTCCATGACGCCGCCTTCGATCGCGAGTTTGCCACCGAAAGGCCTGAAGCCGGTGTAGCTAAGGTAGGCATTTTCAATGCCCGACAGGGCGCCACCCGGGAGAAACCCGACGGCCGTGCCGCCGGCGCTGGCCGTGCTGGCAAATCCGTCCGAAGCACCGCCGAAGTCGTAGATGAGGGCGTAATCCCAGTCGCCCATGAACTTGCCTATCACCCCGATGCGCGCGCGACGGACATTGACCCCGTCATCGAGACGTTGCGGAGTGGTTGCCGCGGTATTGGGCCGATAGTCGTAGCCGCCGCCGTCGAAGTGCAGGCGGCTGGTGATGGCAACGCAATTGAGATTGTCAGCGGTACAAACGGTCGGCCTGTTGCCCGGCATCGTCACGATTACGTCGGACGGCGCAACCGCTCCCTTGACCGGGATGGCGGCATTGGCGCTAGTTACGTTGACCTTGGCGTCTGCCTTTGCGTTAGCTTTCGCGGCCGCTGCTGTATTGGCTGCCGTCTGCTTCTGCAACGCATCTAGCTTCTGCTCCATTAGGCGCAGTTGCTGCTTCAACGCGGCAATCTCGGCATCTGCCCCAGCAGACTGCGCGCATGCTTCTCCCATGGCGACCGTGCTGAACAAAGTTGCCGCGATGATCGCGACAGAGGAAAATCGGTTGATCCGCATGTCAGGCTCCCGCGAGAAAATTTGCGTTGCGTTAACACGCGAATGCAAACAGCCGGGGATGACCGTGTCGAGACTAGAAAAATCGTTTGCTAACTAACCGTGCTCTTAAAGCAACACCAATGCGCTATCGAAATGGATCAGGGATATGCCGAGCGGCGGATTGGTCCAATAGCCGCTAGAAGGCGCTTCCGGGTAATTGCTGGCTTTCGCGCTCGTTCCAATGAAGTTCTTCTCACTGCAAATTTCAATCGAGGAAAAAATTTGCGGCGAAGCGGCGGAAGTGTCGAGATGGCCGATATATCTCGCTTCTATTTGAAGCAATCGATCATCGAAGGTGTACATCATTCCGACCGAAATTCTCCGTTGGAACGATCGCCGGACAGAGCACACTTTATCGACCATGTACCATCAGCTTGCGGCATGGATGTTTCGGCTGGTGAGATCATCGTCAACGACTTCGACATGATGCATCAACGGTCCGGGTTGATCTCCACTATGGATCGATGTCGTTGACGCTTGGCGATTTCGACGCTGCGGCAAAAGCTATATCTGGAAGCGAATTTCCGGGAAAAGAAGGCTAGGCCGGATGAATTCCACCTGGTACGTTTCTTTCGAGGTGCCCAAAGCACTCAAACGGCTGGGCAGACGAATTCCCAGAGCAACAGAAACATCTCAAAGTGAATCAGAAGCCAAGGAATTCGCCCGCGTCAAATACGCCGCCGGACTGAAGATCAATGCCGGTACGATCAACCCTCACGTGCCTAAACGAGCAATCGCGTGGACCGATGTTCATCGCTGGTTAGACGATATGCCCGAGCAGGAAGAAGAACCATTAACGCCTTCACCTGCCGCCGGCGCCTGTGGGAATCATGGGCCCATAGTAGGCGCCCCAGTGGCCCCACACATCGCGGTTCCCGTACCCGTTGGAATTGCCGTTCGGATTGCCATATTTCGGATGCAAGACGGCTGACGGCGCAGCATCCCTATACATGGGATGGGCCCTGACATTCGACCCGTGACGAACTGGGTGGGCAAATACGCAGCTGCTGGAGAGCGCGAACGCAGAGGCTAGTGCCATTGCCGTAAGTTTCATGGTTGTCTCCTTTGTTGTTTAGATAAGAGACAACCGCAACATCACCAATAAAATCTTTGTCAGCTGCCGATGTGGCCGACGGTGCCATAGCGAAGCAGAGCTGACCGCGCGGCGTTGTCCGGTTGCAAGTTGGGACAGGCCGCAGAGCACACTCCTTACTGAGGAGGTGGCTGCGTAGCTGGCTTCCAGTCGTGTGCGAGCTTCTGCGCTTCGTTTATCTGAGCTGGGGTCATCCTCCGCACGGCCATTTCTAGAGTCTTGACCGCTCTTTGCTCACCCTGTGCCGCCGATAGACTGAACCACATGTAGGCACGAACAAAGTCCTGCGGCACGCCTCGGCCTTCGGCATACATGACACCGAGATAGAGCTTGGCGACGGGATGGCCTTGCTCGGCAGCCCTTTGAAACCAGATCATCGCCTCACTATAGTCCTGCGGTACGCTTTTACCGTTTGCGTATTGGTTCCCGAGTAGAAACTCGGCGACGGCGTCGCCTTGGTCTGCAGCCTTCCGAAACCACATTACTGCCTCGGTATCGTCCTGCGTCACGCCTTGGCCGTAGAGATACAGGGTCCCGAGATTGGATTGGGCGAGGGCGTAGCCTTGCTCTGCAGCTTTCCGAAACCATAATGCTGCGGCAGCATTGTCCTGCTGCACGCCCTGGCCAGTCGTATACATTAACCCAAGGTTGAACTGGGCTGAGGCGTCACCATCATTGGCCAGCGGGCGAATGAGACGCAGGGCCTTTGCGTAGTCGCCTCTGGCATGCGCATCAACCGCATCCTCGAACGTGCCAGCGGCCACAGGTGCGGCAAAGGCAGACACTAGAACGATGGTGGCGACCGCGCGCTCGAGTTTCATGGTCTGGCAACTTTGCTCTTCATTATATTCGATCACCAATAAGCCCTCGTGAGATGGTAGCTCCATGAGCCGCAAAGCTTATCCGAAAGCGGCGCTGCACTTGCTGTCACAACCTCCTGCCGACGGTGCCTAACCGGACCTGCGGACGCCGTAGCGGACGTTCCTAGACCCCCATATCCCTACTGTAGCGACTGTGGCTCAATGGTCGCAGTATTCATCTTTTTTGTAGCAATTGAATCCTTGCGGAATTTACAGGGTGAGCCCCGCTTGCTCCAGGATTACGATGTCACCGAAGTTCATTGGAAGGCGAGACACTTACGGGGCACAATATGACAGCGACAATTGCACTGGCCGCGGCGCAAAGCGGGCGGCCAAACTCAGTACATCGACGCAGACTTGGCGTTGCTGCAATCGTCTTGGCGCCCGCGCTCATGTTTTTTTCCCAGTGTGCATTGGCCGATGAAAGCGGCGTGAGTTTCTGGGTTCCCGGTTTCTTTGGAAGCCTTGCGGCCGCACCACAGCAGCCAGGTTGGTCGCTGGCCACGGTCTATTATCATACCTCGGTCTCGGCAGGTGGCGACGTTGCCTTGGCGCGAGAATTTCAAATTCGACAAGTCCCAGCCAATTTGTCGGCGCGTCTGAATGCAAGCGTGAATGCCACCGGAGATCTCGGCTTTGTCATTCCGACCTATGTCTTTGCAACGCCGGTACTCGGAGGCCAGGCGTCGGTTTCCCTTGTGAGTGCCTACGGTGTCGTAAGCACCACTCTGGCAGGCCAATTGGCGGGGAGCCTAACAGGACCGGGCGGCGGTAGCATCCCGTTCATGCGATCTGACAGCTTCAGCGATACGACCTGGGGTTTTGGCGATCTGGTCCCGCAATTCGCTTTGCGCTGGAATGCTGGCGTTAACAACTACATGACCTATATTACCGGCGACATACCTGTTGGAGCCTACCAGTCCAACCGCTTGTCGAATTTAGGTATCGGGCACGGTGCGATCGACGCAGGCGCTGGCTACACTTATTTCAATCCGGCGACCGGCCACGAGTTCTCAGGTGTGCTTGGGTTTACCTATAATTTCAAGAATACTGCAACCCAGTATCAGAATGGCGTCGACCTGCACTTCGATTGGGGCGCATCGCAATTCCTGACCAAGCAGGTTCAGGTGGGTCTGGTAGGCTACGCCTACAAAGACATCGGCTGCGACAGCGGTTCGGGCGATCACGTCGGGTGCTTCCAATCGCAGGTGTTCGGCATCGGGCCGCAGTTTGGCTACATCTTCCCCCTTAGCCAGACCCTTCAAGGTTACATCAACCTCAAGGGCTACGGAGAATTTGGTAATTCGGCTCGCCCGGCCGGCTGGAATACCTGGTTGACGTTTGTCATATCGCCCGCGGCGGCACCTCCACCCAGTGTGAGCCGTATGATCACAAAATAGCGTGCCGTAACTCCTACGAATCTATTTGGATCGCAGCGCGTCGCTCGAATGCGATGATACGCTTTCAGCCCGTTCTTCATATCGACGACAGTCTATCTATTCAGCGAGGCGGCGTCCAAAGCCGCGTCAAGTCGACCAAAAGATGTGTCCGGGTCGTAAGCGTATTCGCGTTCGGCGTCGGTATGATGGACGTCAAGCCAAAACGGCGACCACCCGTCATCGTCGTCCATTGCAGCATTTCGAGATCGCCGTCGGAATTGCCGAACGCGGCAATCGGTCGCCGGCCGATATATTCGTTGATACCGACAGGCTTGCCGCTCTTGTCGTCAACAAAATTCAGTTCTGCCAATCGAAAAAATTCGGGCCTTCCGTCGCGCATCTGGAATTTCGTCTTGATCGAAGAGCCGATTACCTGCTCTGGCGGTACACCGTAGACCCGCTCGGCCCAGGGGGCGCATGAATTCGACACCGCCGCCCGAGACGATAAAGGTCTTGAAGCCGTTGCGCGGAGGTAGGCGAGCAGTTCGATCATCGGTTGATAAACGAGTTCGGTATAAGGACGTTTGAATTTAGGGTCGCGCTCAACACTGAGCCAATCCGTGACGACTTTCTCGAATTCGTCGGTGGTCATGCCGGCGTGGGTCGCCATGACCAGTTCCGCCAGCCCTCGGTCGCCCGCTGCGGCCAGGGTCTTCATGTCACCGTCAAGTACCGCCTTGAATGGTTGCGTGTCCTTCCATTCGGGATGAAGGGGTACCAGCGCCCTCACGCGATCGAGCGCAAAAAAGCTAGTTGGGTGTACATCGGATGTTCCCCCACAAGGTGCCGTCGTTGTCGAATGTCGGAATGCGCTGGGCGGGTGACACAAAATCCGGCGAACCCTCGTGCGTCACGGCGGTAACGAAATTCAGGATCGCCTGCCTGATTGCGCGGTCGTTCTACAACGGCAGCGCCCCACCCGACATCGTTGCTTGTGCCTGCGCCGCGGGAGGACGCGAAATTATTGTAAGTTAGAAGCGCGCCGTCAGGGTCGAGAGCAGCGTGCGACGGGTAAGCGCTGAGCGGGAAGGGCTCGGATCCATTGTTTTATCTTGTGCCGCTTGGGAGAGATTATACCCACGGCTGGCGACCTGCACGCAGGCCGCCAGCTGTCGAGACCATTTAGTTGCTGGGACCTTTGGCAGCCGCCTCCGCCTGTTCCATCTTTTTCGCCATTTCCGCTTTAACCGCGTCAAGATTGAAGCTCGCACCGCGCTGCATCGGCGGGTAATCAATAAAGGTCTGGAGTGCCTTGCCCATTACCTGCTGGACGAACACGAAGCGCCAGAACTGGTACTTAAACCAATCGAAATATTGCTGCCCGCCTTCTTTGGTTCCGTTGTTGGGCCAGCCTGTGCGCTCGAACGGATCCAGCCGCAGGTTAGTGATGTAAGGTACGTCAGGCTTGGTTTTCTCGCCCAACCAGCCCTGAGGCTGGTCGATGAAGCGGAACTTGTAGTCGTCGATGCGCACCGCGCCGACTGTGCTTTCACCGAGATAGAAGATCTCGTGACGCGCAGACGGTCCTTTGCCGGTGATGGCGGCCAGCTGGTTATAGCCATCCAGATGGTTCTTGTAAGTCCGGCCGCCGATTTCCTTGCCCTTCAGCAATTCATCGGTGATGTTCGGATTTCCGGCCGCGGCTACAAAGGTCGGCAACCAGTCCAGGCCTGAGAAGATTCCATTCTGGACGGAGTCCGCCGGAACCTTACCCGGCCAACGAATGATCGCTGGCACGCGGAAGCCGCCCTCGAGCACCGTTCCCTTGGACTGCGCGAACGGCGTCTGACCACCGTCAGGCCAGGTGAAGACTTCGGTGCCGTTATCGGTGGTAAAGACGACGATAGTGTTGTCGTCCACACCAATGTCCTTGAGCTTCTTCATCACCAGACCGACGTCATCATCAAGCTGAGCCATGCCGGCTTCCTCTTCCGACCAGCCATTCTCCGCGTTGCGGAGCGCTTCATACTTCGGAGAAAGATGCGTGACGATGTGCATGCGCGTCGGGTTGAGCCAGACGAAGAACGGCTTGTTGTCGGCCTTAGCTTTGTCGATAAACTTCAACGCGAGGTCACGGATTTCATCATCCACGGTCTCCATCCGTTTGGGATAGAGCGGGCCGGCATCCTCGATCCTCTGCATGCCGATCTTGCCCCAGCGCGGCATCTCGGTGGGATCGTCCTTGTCGGTGGCATAGCTGTGAACCATGTTGCGCGGGCCAACGACATTCAACAGGTTCTGCGGATAGTTGGGATGGGCCGGATCTTCCATCGCATCGAGGTGATAAAGATAGCCGAAGAATTCATCGAAGCCGTGGACGGTCGGCAGGAACTCGTTCTTGTCACCAAGGTGATTCTTGCCGAACTGACCGGTGGCGTAGCCCATCGACTTCAATATCGTTGCAATGGTCACCGCTTCGGCGGGAAGGCCGACTGACGCGCCAGCCTGGCCGACCGTGGTCATGCCAGTGCGGATCGGCAATTCGCCGGTGATGAAGTTCGCGCGACCTGCCGTGCAACTTGCCTCGGCATAGTAGTCGGTGAACAACATGCCTTCTTTGGCGATTTTGTCGAGGTTCGGTGTCCTGCCTGCCATCAGGCCGCGGTGGTAGGCGCCGATATTCCACATGCCGATGTCGTCGCCCATGATGACGACGATGTTGGGCTTCTGTTGCGGCTGCTGCGCCGATGCAGGCAACGCCGCTATCACGCCGGCGAGCAATGTAACGATTCCAATGCTTCGCGAAACCAACCTCATGGTTCTTTCCTCCGTTCGAGGGGGCAATCTCGCCAAAGCGTCGCCCGCCGATTTGATCAACGGGAAGCGATAGATGACCCATGCTTATTGAGCAGTATCGCTGGACCGGAGACACGCGCTATGCAGATTCGGCAGATTTATGGGGTCAATTCAGACAATCGGTGAAAAACAACGGTAACGGCTTAGCCAGTCTTGCCCTGGATCGCCGGCCACCAAGGGGCCTACGATCGCGGGCTGTGCCCACGAACAGACGTCTCGATTTAGTTATTCATCTTTATTGCAAGCTGTTGACCTTCGAGACATGTCAATAGATCAACGTAGCTGGGTCGCGCACCGCTGACATCAGTCGTATTGCTGGTACTCATAGCACGGTGAGGCAAACTGTGTTCACTGTACCTGAAGCTGGTCCCGCGCTGCTTGCTGATCCCGGATGCAGCCTTTGGTCGATTCATCCAATCAAATGCTAAGGCGAAATGTATTCGCGTCGATAGCCCCGCTGAGAAGCGCTAAGGTCGAAAACTGAATCAGCAACTGGGAGTGTCCTCGTCGTTCGCTTGCTGCGACCTGAGTCAGGGCATAACCTGCGAACGACAAGGAGAAGGCGCGGCATTATTTACGGCCGGATGCCCGCTTTTCTGCAGCACGCGGCATAGACATCGTAACCGGTAGCCTGTTTTTCGGCGCCACTATGGGCCCATGATTCCGATGATCTAAACTGGGCGTTGCGGGCGCGCGAGAACGCTGAATGGTCCGGGATGGCATCTTCGATGCCGAGTTTGCAGAACCAGCGATAGGCGAGGTTCACCCGCACTTCACGACAGATCAGCCGCTCCGAGCGGATCGCAAAGACATACCCCACGACCAGCATCCGGATCATCAGGTCCGGATCGATCGACGGGCGACCCATGGACGAATAATGAGGTGCAAGTTCGCTGCGAAGCCAAGAAAGATCGAGAGCAGCATCGATCTTCCGCACCAGATGATCTTCAGGAACCGCGTCGCTAAGATGAAATTCGTAGAACAGTTGACCTTGGTCACTCTTCAGACGGCCCATCATCGATCGACCTCGCCGCGATTCGCGTCAACACAACGGAATCACGCTTCGAGGCCTGTCTCAAATGACTTTTGCAACAAAATCGGCACAATGCTGACCCAACCGTCGTCCCGACTAATGTCTGTTGTTGAGGGAAAGGCGGACGAGGGCAGGGCAGTTGCCAACTTCTGATATTGACGCACAACGGACATACGAGGAGGCCGCAAAATCAGACTAAGTAAAGGACGACGGGCGCTTCATACTTATTAGTCGGTGATCCGGCGGTTGCTGCAAGGTCGCCGACGGGGGTTCGCCGAACAGTGATGCGCGCAAAAATCTTTGATTGTTTGGGTATCGGCCGTGCTCATGCACTCGGCGTTGGCAATGCACAAGAATCGCAATCGGCTGCCGAAATCGTATCAAGTGGCGTCGAAATTTCACCGGCCGATTGCGGCGGAGGCGGCGCGGCCTTCGCGATTGGGTCGTCATTCCCGCCACGACCGCTTCGTCCGGCAGTGCTATCGAACACTCTCGCGCAACGTCGCCCGTGTGATTGACGTCGGATCGACGTGTGCTTCTGTATCTAAAAATAATCCAATTGTTGTCATTGAGTGCCTTGCGCATGCTAGCGATAGGGTTGGGACTCGGCTATGGAAGTTACTTCGGAGCAGAACTCGGCGGACGGGCCGGAGGCGTCTGGGGAAGCCGGTCACAAACCGACATTCTCCAACCAAGACAGGACTATCAACCTGGCCCTCCAGGGGGGCGGAGCGCATGGTGCCTTTACCTGGGGTGTACTCGACCGACTCCTTGACGAGAAAGATCTCGCCTTCGAGGGGCTCAGTGCGACCAGTGCCGGAGCGATGAATGCAGCGGTCTTTGCCTATGGGCTTGCGGTGGACGGTCGCGAAGGAGCACGCAAAGCGCTCACCGGCTATTGGAAGCGCGTTAGCGACGCGGCCAGGCTCGGGCCGTTGCAGCCCAATCCCATCGACCGAATGCTGGGGGATCACAAGCTGACTTGGTCGCCGATTTTCTCGCTGATTGACTTCGTGACGCGTGCGCTGTCGCCATATCAGTTCAACCCCGTGGACTATAACCCGCTGCGTGAGGTGGTCGAGCAATCGATCGATTTTGACGTGCTGCAGCGCCCGGACTGTCCGGTCAAGCTCTTTCTCTCTGCCACGAACGTTCGCACCGGCAAGGTGAAGATCTTCGCCGGAAAGGAGATTTCGCTATATGCCGTGATGGCTTCGGCGTGTCTCCCGACGATGTTTCACGCGGTTGAGATCGACGGTGAAGCCTATTGGGACGGCGGTTATATGGGAAACCCGGCACTCTTCCCGCTAATCTACAACTGCAAGAGTACCGACATTGTCATCGTTCATATCAATCCGCTGTCGCGCAAGGAGGTGCCGCGCACCGCAGGCGATATTTTGAACCGCATCAACGAGATCAGCTTCAATTCGTCTTTGATGCGGGAAATGCGGGCGGTCAGCTTCGTCACCAAGCTGGTCACGCAAAACCGTATCGTCGGTGAAGAGCTGCCGCACGTGCTGATCCACAGCATCGCGGACGATGAATTCATGAGTGCGCTCAGTTCGACAAGCAAATACAACGCCGACTGGGCGTTTCTTACTTTTCTTCGCGACCAGGGGCGAAAATGTGCTGGCGACTGGCTCGCGAAGAACTTCGCCAAACTGGGCGTCGAGTCGTCGGTAGACATTGATAAAATGTACCTCTGAATCTGGGAGGTCATGTTTGTTGTCGCCCAACGTCCGAGATCGGAAGTCATCAGCCGACATTCAAAACGGCGTGTTTGACGAGGATCGGAGCGGGGCCAATCGAGCATTCCGAACGTATTATCAACGCTCGATCACAGAAGCGCTCGTTCGCGAAACCGTTGCTGCAGAATTTGCCCGCCGCTGATGATCATTCACATTGGTGACGCAAGCTGAAGATGTCGATTAGTTCTTAGATCAGTCGCCACCATGATGATCGTGTCACTTGCGACCAAACAACCATACTGAGTGTCACTTAAGAGCCCAGATGACGTCTTCGCGTGAAAACGTAGCGACACATGCGACAACTGACAGATGCAATTCAGCTCGCGCTTGCCTCATATTTCCCGTGGTGCGACGAGCCCGTATAGAGACAATCGGGTCATTCCATTTCGAAACGTTAATTTCCCGTCCAGCGTGGCGTAATGTGAGAGCTCGCATTTAGCGCGTCATGTTGGCGAGCAATCGCGCGCTGAAATTTCTTGGAGTTTTCTAATGAGGGATCATCTTCCACCGTCTCGTACGTCACAATTGTCTCGGGCGCTGCAATCCTCACTATTGTCTGCGCGAAAGCTGGCGCAGATGGCCTCGGTCGTAACTGGTCTCGGGATCGCAGTCTACGGCGTCAGCCCTTCGTTCGGCGGGCATGATATTTTTGGCAGCCCGGCGCACGCCCAAGCCAATAACGTCGTGTCCGGCGCCGCACAACCTCAGGGCTTCGCCGACTTGGTGGAGCGGGTGAAACCTTCGGTCATCTCGGTCAAGGTGACAGTGAAGGAGAGGGTCAGCGACGCCACCAACAAGAGCGATGACGGCGGGTCGGGCTCACCAATGGAGCGTTTCTTTCATAAGTTCGGTGGCCCGGATAGCGTGCCACAAAATCCCGGTCGCGAGGGTCGGCATGGCGAAATGATGGGTCAGGGTTCCGGGTTCTTCATTTCGTCCGATGGGTTTGCAGTAACCAACAACCATGTCGTCGACGGAGCCGACAAGGTTGAAGTTACGACTGATGCTGGAAAGACTTACACCGCGAAAGTGATCGGAGCGGATCCGCGGACCGACGTTGCCCTGATCAAGGTTGAGGGCGGCACGGATTTTCCGTTTGTGAAGCTATCTGAAAGTAAAGCCCGCATCGGCGATTGGGTGCTTGCGGTAGGCAACCCGTTTGGTCTGGGTGGTACCGTAACGGCCGGCATCGTTTCGGCCAGCGGCCGTGACATCGGAAGCGGTCCATACGACGATTTCATTCAGATCGACGCGCCCATCAACAAGGGTAATTCGGGTGGCCCGGCCTTCAATATGCTGGGCGAGGTCGTCGGCGTAAACACGGCGATCTATTCGCCATCCGGTGGCAGCGTCGGCATCGCATTTTCGATCCCAGCATCGACGGTAGAGAACGTGATTGCTCAGCTCAAGGACAAGGGAAGCGTCAGCCGCGGTTGGATCGGTGTTCAGATTCAGCCGGTAACCCAGGATATCGCCGACAGCATGGGTTTGAAGCGGGCGGAGGGCGCGTTGGTAGCTGATCCTCAGAAGGATGGACCTGCATCAAAGGCCGGCGTTGAAGCCGGCGACGTCATTACTGCGGTAAACGGTCAGTCGGTCAAGGATGCCCGGGAACTGGCTCGCATCATCGGTGGCTTCAAACCTGGCAGCATTGCCAAGCTGGACGTGCTGCATAAGGGCCAGGGCAAGGTCGTCAGCCTGACCCTTGGTCAACTGCCAAATGCCCAGGAAGCCAAAGCTGACGTCGATGCCGATGGCAAAGGGTCAACGCACGGCACGGACGTTCCGCGGCTGGGCCTGACGGTTGCCCCGGCCGGCAAGGTCGACGGCGCAGGTAAGGAAGGCGTCGTTATCACGAAGGTGGAACCGAAGAGCGCGGCTGCGGATCGTGGACTCAAGAAGGGCGACGTGATCTTGGAAGTTGCCGGAAAAAGCCTTTCGAGTCCCGGTGACGTTGGCGAAGCGCTCGAAGCCGCGCGCACCGACAAGAAGAGCAGCGTGTTGATGCGCCTTCGCTCCGGCGACGCATCCCGTTACGTCGCTGTGCCACTTGCAAACGGCTAACTCAGATCGAAGTTTGGTAGCGGCTCTCATGGCCGCTGCCAAACCATCGTACGGATGGTCACGCTGCCGCGGCGTGCGGTTCGACGGCATTCCCAATTTCGCCGAGGCAACCTAGTGATGGCTAAGAGCAGCGACACTGACCAATCAGCCGGTTCACGTTCAGGACCGGCGTGGGCCGATGGCTGGCATCTTTGGACTGTCATCGTCCCGAGACGGTCGATCTCTGGTCGGCTCGTTTGGGGAACGGTATGGCGGCGCAGCAGTGGACGACGTTGGGCCTACAAAAAATTCGTCGAGTATTCAGACAACGGTGATTGACCCAAATAGCGGTACCGCCACAGCTCAAAAATAGCAGGCTTTCACTCTGGCTGTCTCTTAAATCCGGGCGCCGCTCCTTGGCCTGCTGGTCAGTTTCTGGCCGCCATCGTCTTCCGCGTGGACAAGCGTAGTTCCCGGTGAAGTGCACGCAGGCGATATCGGAAGCAACCATTATTCAAACGTTCCCAATTCAGACGCTCCGAGGCTTGATTGTGTGCAAGATGCCTGACAACACGTTTATCAAATTGCGAATTACACGAGCGTACATCAAACTCTTGTGTATTCCGGACGGCGAAGCGAAAATGGTTTCGCTTGTGCAAATTGGGAATTACGAGATTCGCATGCTTGAAGCCTCAAAAGCCGATACCGCCGATGGCCCACTATTTTTGATCGAACTCTTCGATCACGACGCACAATCATCCGTCGACAGTTGCGTCTGCGACGATATTGAAGAGGGAGTGGCCGCATTCGAAGATTTCATTTCGCAATGAAAACGTTCGAGGCAATTTAACACCTGGAGGCTATTTTTCGATGTGCCACGACCCGTCCCAACCTAGGGTGGTGGGTTTGCTTTTAAGCCTTCGATGCGCTTGAGCAGAGCCATTGACGGTCCGTCGCCGGGCATCGCCTCGAGCGACGCGTTGAGCGCGCGAAGCGCGCCGTCCCATCGCTGTCCGCGATACGCCGCAAGCCCTTCCAGATACCTGTCCCGTGACGACAGCTGCTGTGGCGTGAGCTCGCCCTTGCGTCCCAGGATCTCAAAAATGATTTCCGAATGGGTCTGGCCCGCTACCACGACCCGGTCGATCTCTCGAACCTCGACCGTGTTGCCCGCCGCTGCGCTTGTTTTCTCCGCAACCAGATTGCGGGTGCCATATTCTTTGTTCGCGCCCTCCAGGCGTGAGGCGAGGTTCACCACGTCGCCCATCACGGTATAACTCATCATGATGTCGGAGCCGATACTGCCGACCAGCGCTTCCCCCGTCGCAACACCGATCCGCAAATCGCATTTCTCCATGGAAGTGCCGCGCACTCCGAGAAGCTCGGGGATTTCCCGGCGCAAAGTCGCGATACACTCGATCATTTCCAGGGCGGCGAGACATGCCAGGCGGGCATGGTCGGCGTCGCCGACAAATGGAGGGCCCCAGTAGGCCATGATGGCGTCGCCGATATATTTGTCGATGATGCCCCGGTTGGTCCGGATCGGTTGGGACATGGTCGAAAGATAGCGGTTCATCACCTTGACCAGGCCGTGCGGCGTCATGCCTTCGCTCACACTGGTGAACCCTTTCAGGTCGCAGAACAGCACCGTCATCACCCGGCGCTCACCTTCCGCTGCGGTCAATGTCGGGCGGTCGATCAACCCTTCGACGACGCGCGGATCAATATATTTGCCGAACGTTTCCCTGACGCGCCGGTTCTCGCGCAGTTGCACGACCATCCGGTTGAATGCGGCGGCCAGCTGTCCAATTTCGTCGCCCGTCGCAACGTCAATAGATTGGTCGAGTTGGCCTGCCTCGACCGCGCGGGTACCTTCGAGCAGTTGCCGGACAGAGCGAATGATGCCGCCACTGACCAGGTTTGCGAAAATCAAACCGACCATCGCGGCGAGGGCTGTCGCGATCGTCGAGATCACAACGGCCTGGCTCTGCTCCGACCTGATCGTCGCGATGGCGCCATAGCTCGTCTTCATCATCTCGGTCCGAACGGCATTGATTTTTTCATCGAGCTGGTCGCGGAGCGCGTCAGCTCGCGCGAGGCTGCGTCTCACTGCCGCGAAATCCCGCGCGTCGAGTTGGAGAAGCAGTTCCTCCGCCACTTCCTTGAGATTGCGGCGGGATTCACTCAACAGGCTATCGATCCGGCTGTCGATGCGCCCAGCGCCGCGTTGTCCGAAGGCGTACTGGTGTCCTCAATGATCGCATTGAGGAGCGTCCGCGCGGCCTGCGCCTCGCTGTCGACATCGGCGTCCATTGCGTCGTACAGCTGCTTACGGAGTTTATATCCGGCCTCATCGGGCGGCTCCTGCATCTTTGCGATCACCATGCGGCGAAGTGCGAGAGCCCGCTCAAGCGACAAAATATTGATCCGCGCCAGGTGTGCGTCGGCCGGAATGTATCTTGCCGTCAGTTCATCGAGCAGATGGCCGACCCGGCCAACCATGATCATCGATAGGACTGATGTCGCCACCATGAGGATGATCAATCCAGCCGCGATGGCGACGATCCGCGTTCTGATCGATTGCTTGATCACAGATCCGGAGAATTTCTTCAGGTTAAGAGTGAGAGTATTTGAAATGTCCCGTCCTCCCGGGAAGGCTGATTTCGCTTCAATCCAATTTTGCCAAAAAAAGGTTATATCATTGAACCCGATCAGCTTCTGAAACTCGTAGACGGAAAGCTTGCTGGCGTCGCTACCGGGAAACCGGCTCCGGCGGCGTGTAGGGGTCCGGAGTGCCGAGTTTGATCGGAGGGTACTTCTTGAAGCTCGCCTCCAACTCGCCGATGATCCTCACTACGGGATCGGCGACCCAGGAGTTGTAAGCCCCAACATCGCGCTCCTCCTTTCGGTCGGTGAGCAGATTGATGATCTTCGGCAACGGCAACTTCTGCGGCGGAGCGTACATGTTTTCCTGCCAGATCAAATGCGCTTTCCAGTTTCGCCATTTAACGGCCGACAACCGGTCGGCGACGTAGGCAGGGAAGCCTTCGCGGTTAGAGGCCTCCTGTTTGCCGAGAAAGAAATCCAGCTGATCCACGCCGTCGATCGGACGATCCCTGGGGACCTCCGCTCCGCCGACGTGCGCGAGGGTCGTGAAGAGGTCAACGATGTGAACGATCTCGTTGCTGACGCGCCCCGCCGGCACCTTGCCGGGCCAGCGAATGATGAACGGTGCACGCAATGAGCCCTCCATCGCCGTAAAATAGGTCCCCCGCCAAGGCCCGTTGTCACCCTCCCAGGGGTTGGTGGCCTCCGGGCCATTGTCGCTGGTGAATATGATGAGCGTGTCGTTTTCTATGCCTGCTTGCTTAATGGTATCAAGGATTTGCCCGGTGCGGTAATCCATTTCTGCCAGGCAATCGGCCCAATCGCCGTTTCCGGTTCTGCCCGCGAACTCCAGATTTGGCAGCGTCGGCATGTGCACCAGCGAAAACGGAACGTAGGCAAAGAAAGGCCTAGCGGCACTTGCGTTGCGTTTGATGAACTCCACGGCGCGGCTTGTGATTTCCGCTTCCATGGTTCGGCGATTGTCCACGTCCAGGTTCGCGACGACCCGAGGTTTCTCACCCTTACGCGCTTCGTAAATAGGTTCCGGCTCGATGAGCTTGCTGCTCCAACCCTGTTTGTTGCCGACAGAAGGCCACATGCTTTTGGTCTCATCCAATGATGGCCACATCGCTTCGTCGTACGTGCGCGGGATGCCATACCACTCGTCGAACCCTCGATTCGTCGGCAACCGAGCTTCGGCGCTGCCGAGATGCCATTTGCCCCACATGCCGGTGGCGTAGCCTTGTGCCGACAGTAACTGAGCGATGGTGACCTCCCACTGTGTCAATCCGTCTAGGACGCCGCCAATTGGCACTTCATAAGTGCCGGAGCGGATGGCGAAGCGGCCCGTCATAAGTGCCGACCGAGATGGCGTGCATTGAGCTTCGACGTTGAAATTGAGCAGGCGCATGCCCTCACCGGCGAGCGTGTCAATGCGTGGAGTAGGCGCGCCGCGGAGGATACCGCCGCCATAGATGCCCAATTCGCCATAGCCCAGATTATCCATGAGGATGAAGACAATGTTGGGCTTCTTCGGCTGCTGCGCTGCAGCGGATACGCTCGAAACCATCATAGCGACGGGCAAAACCAACGCACCGAGCCAATTGCTTTTGGTCACGCGCATTTTCCGGCTCCCTTGTAGACCATTGCCGCATCGTGCTGTCGGCTTAATCGACCATTATGGCGATACCTTTGGCTATGCGGAAACGGCAAGACCTGCTTTAGAGCCCATCCCGTGGCTCCGCGCATTCTAATCGTTCAGCACTACGCCGGCATAAAAGCGGTCGCGCGCAACCCCGAAGGACTGTCTTTTCGGAATGAACCGTCTTTCGAGGACATCTGCCGTTTTCGCATAGACACGAGTTGCCGATTGCCGTTTATGTCGATCTGAAGGGAGGGCAGGGGTCGCTTTACTACGGTGAGCCCGACCCGCCAGTGCAAACCTATGCGCGAACGATCCAAGGCGTCGTGAGAGGAAATGTAACAATGTCGAAAACAGCTTCGATTTTGGCTTGCGGCCTGGCGGCCTCGATATTCTCGTGCAATGCCCAGGCTTTTCCGGGCTCGTCGGTGCCACAAGTGGCGGCGTCTGATATCGTCGAGGTGCGCGGCTTTTGCGGGCTCGGCGCTCACCGCAACCCCTGGGGCGCCTGCGTTCCAAATGGCGCCCCGTATGGTTACTTAGCGCCCGTGGTCGTAGCGCCGGCCGTTGTGGTCGCGCCGCGCGTCGTCTGTCCATACGGCTACTACTTTTATGCCGCCTACAACCGCTGCGTCCCCAGTCCGTAATGATCAATCCCGTGCGAGAAGCTGTTGCGGACGAATAAAGGCTGTACTTCACTGACGAACTGCGGCGTCATTCAAACTCGCTGACCTTGAGGGGCTAGGGCATGAAATGTGGCAGGCGGTCATTCGCCTTCGTCTCCGTACTCTTCGCACTCTTTCTGTCATTGAATACGGGAACACTCAATGCGCGCGACGCCGATCTCGCCTCCTTCACCTTTGCTGCGGCTCACACCGCTAAACAGCAATGCATAAATACCTGTCGCGCGCGATATCGCGATTGCCTGTCCTTGAAGCAAATACCATCCTCCGAGTGTCGAGGCGTTTACCAGGATTGCACCCGCTACACTTGTAGTGCTGGTCCAGCTGGTCGACCATCTTGGCCAGGGTTTCCGTCGTAATTGATCGCGAAGGCCGCCCGCGCTTCTCGCCCGTGTTGATGAGGTGCTCGCTCCTCGAAAGCACGGGGAATGCAGCGCGTTCGTCACGATGAACTTCAGTGCCCGAGTGATCTCGCCAGACTTTCCAGGTTCTGCGGACTGACGTGAATCAGGCCATGCCGCGGAGCATCGGTATCGGCGATCAAGAGTAAAGAAATTGAGACGACAAGCGGTAGAACGAGAGAAAGCTTTCCCGCGTTTCGCACGCGGTAGCCGAACAGCACGTTGGAGCAAAGCGCAATAGCCGCCATTAGACACCACGCGGCGGTAGGAATACGATTCCAGTAGGCCGCTTGAGTGTAGCCCTGAGAATTGATCACGTCGTTCATCCCAGCAAGCACCAACGCAGCAACAGGCGTCGGCTGTGCTTGAGCCGGTACGCGGACCGCAGCCCAGAGATCGGTCTCCAATTGGCCGATACGCTCGTCGATCCGCGCTCGCTGTGCATCATCCTTGTTGATAAAGAACACGATGCGCTGGTTGAGATACTCGCCAAGAAGCTGGCGCACGCTTGAGGCATCCGCCGGAGGTAGAAGATCGGCACGCAAGAGTTCGGTTCCGATCGCGCTAGCTTCCGCTTCCTCGAAAGTTTTGCGCTGCTCGTAGCGGTTGGTGGCCATCGAAAAGCTGAAACCAATAATTAATGCGAGCAGCGTCAGCGTAGCGCCGAGGATGACACCAAGGGCCTCATTCTGCTCGTCGCTAGCGTCTGAGTAGCGCCTTCGCAACCAAGCGCCCGACTCCGAGGAGAGCGACAAAGAGACAAAGGCTGCCGCGAACACCAGCACGGGATAGTGCGTCAGATTTTCCATCGATCTGTCCGATCAATCTGAACTCTGTATCCGTCCTATTGCTGACCTTTCAGTATAATGGAAAGCGCCCGGAGTGGTGAATGGCAGCCGCATGCCTTGTTGCCATGCTCCTCATTGGATTACTACATTGCTGATGCCGTGCCAGACTTGGTCCTTGAGGGCGATTAGCTTTGGCGGCGGCAGCGTTGTCGGCGGCTCCGTTCTCTTGACGCCGTCACGGACAAGACGGGCAACGTCGATTTCTCCGTCTGTATAATAGGGATCACCTTCGCCATTTCGGGCCAGCAGGGTCGGCCCAATTCCGGAAATCTGGAAGAAAGTCTCGACCATTCCAGCCGCGCGCAAATCGTCCATTAGTAGATCGCGTTCGGCATCGATGTTTGGCCCGATGTGGTGGGTGACTTGCCCAGTATCATGGCTGAGACCGACCCCACGATCGAACGTTATCGAGCCGAGCCAGACCGGACGGCCATCCGTTCCTTTATCAAGGACCACCCACAGGCGGACGTGATGTCGCTTATCTGCGCTTCTGCCGTCAGGCTTTTCGAAGGCTAGCTGTTCCTTTTTTCCGTCATAATAGAGAGGACTGACAGGCGCATCGTGGTAGGGCCGATCAAGCACGACGCTGCCGATGATGTCGATGCTCGTGCGCAGCGTGATCGGATCGGCCGGAAACCATCCGGCTTCGTGCATGGCGCGGATGATATCTTCCTTGCTACCAACAAGCCCCACATTCAGCGGATCGCCGGGAATGCCGGCACTGGTGCGCGTCACCATGGGAAGATTGGCCAGACCGGGTTCATGCTCGTGGTGCTTCCAAAGCGCAGGCAACGCGATGTAAGCCAAAATGAGATAGACGATCAGCACAGCCCCGAGAACGAGCAACCATCGCCGAGGTCTTGCGGATAGCTTCATTTTAACCGCTCCCTGGTGGCGCAATCGGAGAGGCAATCGGGGCGGCCGTGTCGCAACGGCACAGGTAAACAGTGTTGTCTTAACGCCGAAGACCGCGTTTCACCCGATGGTATGGCGCGTTTCAGACACATCGACTATGCAGAAACGGCGCGGATATGAGCGCCGAGTGAGATACCCAGCCGGTGAGAATAATGTCGTTCAAGCGGCAAGACAAATCAGCCGAACTTGCATAGACGGCGACTATTCCCCACCCCAAACTTCTCTTCTGCATCTTGGTGCGAATGACCGCGTAATCCGCGTTTGGATTCGCCTTTCCGCTACGGGTGCCAGAGAGCCACGACGAAAAACAAGCGATTAAATGCATTGGCTGGCGCAATCTTCGGAGTAACACTAGGCTCGGGCAACTCTGTTCAGGGGGCCGCCCAAGGCGATCCATTGCCATCAGGGAATGACACGCCGACGAAGCAGGCGATCATCGATTTTGTCGACCGAGTCACCAAAGCCAATAGACCGGATTTTGTCGCGCCTGCCGATCGCATCGCGACGTTCGATAACGATGGCACGCTTTGGGTGGAACAACCGATGGACGCCCAAATGGCCTTCGCCCTCGATCGCGTGAAGGCGCTCGCTCCCCTGCACCCGGAATGGGACTATACGGATCCTTTCCAGTCTGTCCTGGACAGAGATATAAGGATCTGGCGGAATCCGGCCAGCGCGGCGCTGTTGAATTGACAATGTTTACGCACGCCGGAATGAAGGCCGATGAGTTCTCGAAAATCGTGACTGACTGGCTCGCCACCGCGCGTGATCCACGATTCAAGGACGTGATCGGATCGTCGATCAAAACCAAATTCCAGATGCTCGATGGGAGCCCCACGCTGTTTCAGTTGCCGGACGTCAATTTCATCGACGACAAGGCAGCACGCCGGTTGCAATCAATGAGGCCATCGGCCGCCGGCCGATCGCTGCGTTCGGCAATTCGGACGGCGATCTCGAGATGCTGCAGTGGACGAGATCAGCGGCGGCGCCCGCCTCGGCGCGATCGTTCACCACGCCGATGCCGAACGCGAATATGCCTACGATCGACAATCGCATTTCGGTCGTCTCGACGTCGCGTTGGGGGCCGCTGCCGTCAATAGGCGGACCTTGATCGACATGAAGAGGGATTGGAAGTGATTTTTCCGTTCGAGAGGCGCTGAAGTTCGCGGTTGCAGCAAGACATTGTATGCGAAGAGATTTGTAACCAAAGACCGTAGGAAATGGCCTTTTGCTTTGTGCATCCTCTGGTTTTATGTCATCTTACGTACACAAGCCCTGGCGATGATCGACAAAGAGCAAAGAGGATGCCGCTCATCACCACTCATTCAATGAAAGCGCGGTCCAGGAGGCAGTTTTAGTTTCGGCAAATCCAGGAGTACGGAAATGCCTTCGAGCAGGGTACTCAGCTTTACCGATCCGTTTGCTTATCAATCGGCTTTTCGTTCCGTGGACGTGGAGCTTTTCCCGACCGTGAAGGGGGAATTCCGCGCCGAGTTGACTCAAGTCAGCCTGAGCAAACTATGGGTACACGGCGCTCATGAGGATCTGCCCCGAGTTTACATCGGTATGGTGAAGCCGCGTCGAGCAGCGATCGGCTTTCTAACCAGGCCAAACCAGCCGGCGATGCTGCATTGTGGCATGGCGGTCTCGCCAGGCGATATCGTCATCAACGACACTGACTTGATGTATCGGCGGACCGAGGCCAACTGCGATTGGGGGTCGATGTCTCTACCCAGGGACGATCTCGATGTGACGTGCCAAGCTGTAACCGGCCGCGAATATTCGGGGTCGCCCCTGAAACATCTCATTAGGCCAGCCCCTGAGCTGATGTCACGGCTACTGAAAATTCATGAGATGGTCGGACAGCTCGCCAAAAACACTCCGGATATTCTTTCTCTCCCCGAGGTGGCCCGGGCGCTAGAGCAGGAGCTGATTCTTGTGATGATCCGCTGTCTGACCGAGGGTTGCTCCTTGGGAATGAGCAGTGGCGGCCGCCGCCACGACATGATCATCGCGCGGTTCGAAGAATTCCTGGACACACACCCCGGCCAGCCGCTGTATCTGACAGAGATTTGCGCGGCGATTAACGTGGCAGAACGAACGCTGCGCGTCGCCTGCGAGGAGCATCTAGGAATGGGCCCAATTCGCTTTCTTTCCTTGCGAAGAATGCATCTTGTCCATCGCGCGCTTCAGCAGGCGGATCCGTCGACGACAACCGTCACTCGACTTGCGACCGATCACGGCTTTTGGGAACTGGGCCGCTTTGCGGTGGCCTACCGCGCCTTGTTTGGCGAGCCACCGTCGGAATCCTTGCGACGGCCTCCAGACGATCGGCCTCTATGTCACAATCGCGCGTCATCACCTAAGAGTCGGTTTTTGCATAGCTAGAGGTCGGGTTCGAACCGTTGCGGCCGGTGCCGACCCATTCCATAGCGAGCGTGTTATCTAAAGTTGGACACCTAGCTTCCGAAGCCGCGAAAAGCTGCGTCGAACCTGATCCCGCGCACTATCTGCCGTTTCCGCATAGGCGGGCCTTCCCAAAAACACCTAGCATTGTCCCTGACGGGCTCAATGGGACATTTGTTGCGCCGTCTAATCAAGACTTGTCGATAAGGGAGGACGATGATGTTGAGTGTAAAATCTCTGCTTGCTCTCGCTGTGCTCGCATCAATGTTGGGCATTGCATTCCCTGCGCAGGCGGCGAAGACAAACGCCACTGCCGCCCGTGCTGAATGTTTCAGGCAGGCCAACGAGGCCGTGGCCAACGTTGGCTTTAGTGCCAATACCGCCGACAAGAATGCCGTCGGCCAAGATGCGTATCGGAAATGCTGCTTCAAAGCAGGCATTCGGCCATAAGAACGAGACAAAAAGACCGCCGTCGGGCGGTCTTTTTTCGGCGCGGCGGGAGTTTCTCGTGGACCAACATTGCCCGATTTATGATCCGTCGCCCCGCAGATGCTTGAGACGGACCTATTGGCTGAAATTGAAAGCCAGCTTCCGAAGTCGCATAGCTGGATCGACGGTGATCCCCCATCCTGCGCATTTAGCGATTGCCGTTTTCGATGGCATCGCGCGTCGAATGAGATGGAGCGGATGGCGCAGAAGGGCACAGCCACGTTTGCCAACCCGGACGACTACGGCGCCGCCATTCGATCTGCGACTGTCAAGGTAATCGTCACCGCTGGCGGAGACTTCAATGCTCGTTTGACGTGGTTGGATTTCGGTGATCTCCACGTGCTTCGTGGCCACGAAAATTTGCCGCGCATCGGCTTTTTCTCGTTGTCTCCGGCACAAACGTTTGTTTCGTTTCCAACGAAGGCCGGCGTACCCTTGACGTACGGCGGAATTGGCTTGCGTTTTGGCGATGTCGTTTTCCACGGCCGCGGCGAGCGAATGCATCAGCGGACCAATGGGGAATACCAATGGGGCCTCATATCGCTGCCGCCCGAGCGGCTCGCGGCCTACAATAAGGCCCTGACCGGAACGAGCATAGCCACGCCACGGGAAGGTCGGATACTGCGGCCGTCACGAAGTGACGCCAAACGTCTGCTGGGACTCCATTCAAGGATCTGTCGTCTCGCCGAAACGAGACATGAGCTGATCGCGAACCCGGAAGTTGCGCGAGCCCTCGAGCAGGAATTGATTCATGCTCTTGTCAATTGCCTGACAGTCGGCGACGCCGGCGGCAATCTGAAAAAGAGGCGGCATCATGCTGATATCATGGTGCGGTTCGAGGATGCCTTGGCTGCACATGGCGATCCGCACCTGAACTTGCCTGCGCTTTGCTCGGCGATCGGCGTGCCGGAGCGAACGTTGCGAGCGTGCTGCACTGAATTCCTGGGCATGAGTCCGACCCGATACCATTTGCTGCGACGATTGAACATGGTGCGCTCGGCATTGCGGCGTGCCGATCCCGAAACGACAAGCGTCGCAGAGATTGCTCGAGAGCATCAATTCCTGGAGCTTGGGCGATTCGCCGTGGCCTACCGCACCGTCTTCGGCGAAATGCCGTCGTCCACGCTGCGAAGCCCGCGGATCAAAACGGCCTGATCCCGAGATTTCTGCCGAAGTCGCATAGCGCGCGGAGAGCAATCTGTCGAAATTCGACAGATCGACAAAGAAGCGACGATCCCGGCGACAGCCAGAAGACGACGTGTTGCCTGCACTCTGCGCTGTCAATCCGGAAAATGCGGCTCAGTCACCGATAACAATCGCAACGGAGGATCTGGAGTCATGAAGATCAGTAAACGGATAGGAAACCTGCTGGTTTTTGCCTTAGCGGCAATGAGTCTGCTCGCAATAAATCTGCCGGTGTCCGCACAGGCGCCGGCCGGCAAACCCAACATTCTCTTCATCATGGGCGACGACATCGGCTGGATGCAGCCGAGCATCTACCACCGCGGCCTGATGGTCGGGGAGACGCCCAACATCGATCGCATCGGCAACGAAGGCGCGATTTTCATGACCTATTACGCCGAGCAGAGTTGCACGGCCGGCCGCAATGCCTTCTTCACCGGCATGAATCCGCTGCGCACCGGCATGATCCCCCCGCAACTGCCCGGCAGCCCGTCCTATCTGCGTCCCGGCACCCCGACGCTCGCCAAGTTCCTGCTCGATCTCGGCTACAACACCGGCGAATTCGGCAAGAACCATCTCGGCGATCACACCGACGCGCTGCCGACCGCGCATGGCTTCCAGGAATACTGGGGCTACCTGTATCACCTCGATGCGATGCAGGGCGTGAGCTTCCCCGACATCAACAAGTCGCCAACCCAGCAGACGGTTGCCCCGCCATGCAAGAACACGCCGATCCCCGGCCTTCCTGAAGTGCCGGGCGCGGTCGATCCGCAAACGACGGTTTGCCTGACGCCTCCGCGCAACGTCCTGTCGTGCAAGTCCGACGGTTCATCCAAGACCCAGACGTGCAAGGATGAGGGCCCGCTGACGCTCGAGCGATCGAAGGGGGTCGACGAGGAAATCTCGGCCAAGGTCATCGACTTCCTCGACCGCAACGATCCGAAGAAGACCAACAAGCCGTTCTTCGTCTGGTACAACCCGGCGCGCATGCACGTCACGACCGTGCTGAACGACAAGTACATGGCCATGGTCGGCGAACCGGGCGGCAAGGACTGGGGCGTCAACGAAGCCGGCATGAAGCAGATGGACGACAACATCGGCTATGTGCTGAAGAAGCTCCAGGACATGGGCCAGTTCGACAACACGATCGTCGTCTTCACCACCGACAACGGCGCCGAGACGTTCACCTACCCGGACGGCGGCATCACCCCGTTCAAGGGCTCGAAGATGAACACCTGGGAAGGCGGCATGCGCGCTCCGGCGGTCATGCGCTGGCCGGGCGTCATCAAGCCCGGGACCGTCAAGAGCGACATCTTCGCGTCGCTCGACTGGCTCCCCACGCTGGTCGAGATCGCGGGCGGAGACAAGGGCGATGCGCTGAACAAGCGGATCATGGCCGGCTCCTATCCGGGCATCGTCAAGACCAAGCTCGATGGCGTGAACCAGATCGACTATCTGACCGGCAAATCGGAGAAGTCGGCGCGCGACACCTTCTTCTACTACTCCAGCAGCCACCCGTCGGCGGTCCGCTACAAGAACTGGAAGATGTATTTCGCGATCGCGCCCGAAACCGCGACGGGCTTCCTCTCCCCAGGAGTCCAGACCCAGTTCGCAGCCGGCATGGTAAACCTCAAGCGCGATCCATTCGAGACGTCGTGGGGCGATGAGAAAAAGGCGAGTTTCTGGTTCAGCGGCGCGCTCGCCGGGCCGGTCAGCGCTTACATATACGACTGGAACCTGCTGCCCATCGGGCAGGTGCTGTGGCTGAAGGAGCTGGAATCCTACAGGGAGTTCCCGCCCCTTCAGGATCCCGCGAGCTACAACCTGGATCAGGTCATGGAACAGCTCAAGAAGGGTCAGGGCCACCCGAGCCAGTAGTCGAGCGCGTAACACGACGAGGCGGACGCCCAAGGGGGCGTCCGCACACGACTGGGGAAGCGATGAATGCGCTTCCCGTGCAATCTTGGACGACGCATGTTGCGCCTGGCGTGACCACGCCAACACGCGGGCTCTATTGGACCACGGGTGCAAATGGAGCCTCCACATCGGTAGCGCCGTGTCCGAGCTTGGTCTGGAGAATCGATCATGCGCAATCTGAGAATCGTGCTTCTGGGGCTGTTCGCTGCACTCGCAATCGGTGCACCGGCATTCGCGCAACAGCAGAAACCGAACATCCTCGTGATTATGGCCGATGACATCGGCTACTGGAACATCAGCGCCTACAATCGCGGCATGATGGGCTACCACACGCCCAACATCGACCGCATCGCCAACGAGGGTGCAATATTCACCGACTATTATGGACAGCAATCCTGCACCGCGGGCCGCGCCGCATTCATTACCGGACAGAGTCCGTTGCGAACAGGACTTCTGAAAGTTGGCCTGCCTGCAGCGAAGGAAGGATTGTCCGCGAAAGACCCGACGATCGCCGAGCTTCTGAAGCCGCAGGGATATGCGACCGGACAATTCGGCAAGAACCATCTCGGCGACCGAAATGAATTCCTGCCGACGGTGCACGGCTTCGATGAATTCTTCGGCAATCTCTATCACCTGAACGCCGAGGATGAACCGGAGAACCCCGACTATCCGAAAAATCCATCGTTCAAAGCGCAGTTCGGACCGCGCGGTGTGATGAAGTGCGTCGCGGTCCCGACCGACACACCGGGCGACGACCCTCGTTTCGGTATTTGGGGTAAACAGAAGTGCGAAGACACCGGGTCGCTCACCAAGAAGCGCATGGAAACTATAGACGAAGAATTCCTGAAGGCTTCCGTTGACTTCATCGACCGCGCCAATCGCGACAGGAAGCCATTCTTTGTGTGGTTCAATCCGAGCCGCATGCACATCTGGACCCGGCTGAAGCTCGAATCCCAGGGAAAAACCGGTCTCGGTATCTATCCGGATGGCATGGTCGAGCACGACGGCCAGGTTGGGCAACTGCTCAAGAAACTCGACGATCTCGGCATCGCCAACAACACCATCGTCATCTATACCACCGACAACGGCGCCGAGACTTTCTCCTGGCCCGATGGCGGTACGACGCCGTTCAAGGGCGAGAAGAACACCAACTGGGAAGGTGGATATCGCGTTCCGGCGATGGTGCGCTGGCCCGGACTGGTGCCTCCTCGCACCGAGATCAACGACATCTTCTCGGCCGAGGACTGGGCGACGACGCTGGTCGCAGCGGCCGGCGAGCCGGCTGTCAAGGAAAAGCTGCTGCAGGGCTATGACGCGGCGGGCAAGAACTTCAATGTGCATCTAGACGGCTATGATCAACGCGACCTTCTCTCGGGCAAAGGTCCGGACAAGCGTCGCGAATTCTTCTACTGGACCGACGACGGCAATCTTGCCGGTCTGCGGTATGAACAGTGGAAAGCAGTGTTCCTCGAGCAAAAGGCCGAAGGCTTCGGCGTCTGGCAGCAACCGCTGATTCAGCTACGCCTGCCGATGCTGTTTAACTTGCGCTCCGACCCGTTCGAGCGAGCGCAGCACGAGTCCGGCGACTACGTACGATGGTTCATCGAGCACGCGTTCGTGCTCGTCCCGGCGCAGGCGATCGTGGGGCAGCATCTTGCGAGCTTCGTGCAATTTCCGCCGCGGCAAAGGCCGGGTTCTTTCTCCGTCGAGCAGGCGATGGAGAAACTGAGGACGCCGCCTGCGAATAATTAGCCGCAGCATAGCACGCCGCCATGTCGAGAGCAGGACGCGGCGGCTGATACGGGAGAAGGAACGATCGGTTTCAAGTTCGTCTCGTCAAGCGAGCATTCGCGTTCGAGCAGCAGTACCAACTCCGCAGGACGTTTTCGAGAGCAGGCCATGCCCATGTCATTCGAAATGTCATTCGAGATGCTCCATCGCCTTTGCGTGCCAAAATTTGCAAAGCCGCGTTCGTCCACTGCGGCTTTTTGCAAGTAGATACGAAGCGCGTCCAGATGATGAACGCGATCGCGCCGTTCTGGGACGGCAACGAGACCTGGCTTGTGATCATTGGAGCAAGCCTGTTTGCTGCCTTTCCGGTCGTCTATGCCGTTTTCCTCAGCGCCTTCTACCTGCCGGTGCTATTGCTGCTGTTCGGCCTGATCTTCCGCGGCGTCGCCTTTGAATTTCGAAACCGCGCCGGTAGCATGCGATGGTTCTGGGATTGGGGCCTGTTTCTCGGCTCTGTGGTTGTTGCGTTTGTTCAGGGCGCGGCCATTGGCGCGATGATGCGAGGCGTTCCGGTCGCGAACAACCAATACGCCGGCGACGCGTTCGGTTGGCTGCATCCATTTTCGGTGTTGACCGGGATCGGCCTTGTGCTCGGTTATGCCCTGCTTGGCGCGGGATGGCTTGTCTTGAAAAGCGAGGGGACACTGCGCAATTGGGCATACGCGCGCATACCCTGGCTTGTCGGAGGAGTGTTCATCGCGCTGGGCCTTGCGTTCTTTGTTTCCGTTACAGTCGACGCAGGCGCGATTGCTCAAAGCAATCTGCAAGACCGTCCTTGGGGATTTGCTTTTCCGATTCTCGCCGTAGCGGTACTAGTCGGCGTTGTTGCGAGCGCACGAGCACGACGTGACGAATTGCCGTTTCCGCTGACAGTGCTGTTTTTCCTTGCGTCTTACGTGACGCTTGGGGTGATGTTCTGGCCTTACATGGTGTCCTATTCCATCACCGTGGCTGACGCCGCTGCACCGGATGCTTCACTTGGTTTCATTTTCTATGGAGGCGTTATTGTCCTGCCGGTGATCTTCTTATACTCGATTGGCGTCTATTATATTTTTCGCGGCAAGGATCGCAAAGGCTATGGTTGACATCGTACTGCACCAACCGAGCAGTGCGTCGTCATCGTTAATCCCCCTCGTTAACGATCGCTCAGTAGACAGGCGAAAGGGCGCTTTGCGAGCCGTTACGCATTCAAATTAGATCCACTCGCAATGATCGACAATGGAGCCGCCGGTGACGATACCCCGCCGTCGCCGCTAGCCTAAAGGGTCAGGTCTGGCACGGCATCAGCAACGCAGTTGATCAATAATCGCACGATGCTTGTCAGCCTTTATCGTTTCAAACGTCCGCGGAGATCGTCGGTAAGGCGAGTCAAGTCACGGTCATTTGGGGTGATGCGAGAGAGCTGTTCGGCATATTCAAGCGCGGCACCAATGTCGCCAGCGTCACGGTTAAAGGTTGCAAGGGCCAACAAGGTCTCGCGATCGTCCGGATGCCTGGCAAGATTCTCTCTCAGGACCTTCATCGATTCGTCGATATGGCCGGACGAATGCAGCGCGACGGCGTAGACATAGGCGTATCGGGATCGATCGGGTTCGGTTTCGGTCGCCGTGCGGAATTCGGCAAGGGCGTCATCAGTCCGTTTCTGCCTGGTCAGAGTCAGCCCGAGCACATGGTGCAGTCCCGCGTCCTGGCGTGAAGATGCAATTGCCGTCCGCAGGACGGTCTCTGCGTCGCCATCCCGGCCAAGTTGCCGATACAGATCGGCCAGATTGATCGCCGCAGGCGTATATTGAGGACTGAGCCGAAGCCCCGCCTTATACTCGCTCTCGGCGTCGGTAGTGAGCCCGCGACGCGCGTAGAAACTTCCAAGTGTCGAGTGGGCTTCAGGCCGATCGGCGTTGAAACGCTGCGCGGCGATGAACTCGGCCGCTGCGCGCTCGAAAGCCTCGCGATCGGAGGCAGGCTGGTTTGCGGCCGGTACGCCGGCCAGCACCGAGACTGCCCTGATGCGGACGCCGCGGCTTGAATCGGTGAGAAGCGGCGAGACAAGGGGCCAGATGCGGTTGCCCGGAAGGCCGTCGAGCATGTCGAGCGCCCCGATGCGCACCGTCGGATCGGGATCGGCCAGTCCCTTGCGGGCCAGTTCGATGTTAGTGGGCGAGACCCGCGAATGAAGTTCGCTAAGAGCGGCCGCCCGCGCGATCGCCGGCGTTGTGGGGCTTGCCGCGACCATCGCCAGCAGCGCCGCCGCATCGGAACGGTCGGTCCAAGATGCCTGGAAAGCCTCGGCGTAATTTTGGAAGCCTTTTCGCGCTGGTCCGTGCCACTGCTCGATGGCGTCGGCCGCCCATCGCGCGGATTTGTCGGTGTGGCAGTTATTATTGCAGGAATTCGGGGTGCCAAGCTTCACAGAGATATCCGGCCTGGGGATGCGAAGGCTGTGATCATGGCGCTTGTCGACCACCATGTAGGTACTAACGGGCATATGACACGAGGCACAGCTCACCGCCGGTGTCACTCCCTCGTGGCGATTGTGCGAGGCAGCTTCATATTTGTCTGAGGCATGGCATTGCAGACACACGCCGTCGCCGGACGCACGGAGCTTGGCGGCATGGGGTTCGTGGCAGTCGCTGCAAGTCACCCCGGCTGCAAACATCTTGCTCTGCTTGAACGATCCATAATTGTAGACCTCGTCGAGCATCTGCCCGTCGGCGTGATATAGCCCGCGAGTAAGGGTAGAGACCATGTGAGTGTCGGACAGCGGTTGTCCTGGAACCCAATCCTCAGAGAATTCTCCGCGTCGCGCATGGCATAGCCCGCAGGTCTCGACCTCCCTGCGCGTTAGCGCAGGGGCGACATTGCGTCGTGGATTGCCGGTTTTGGGATCGGACTGCCAGGTAACGCCATCCCGCTCGTTCAGCAGGACGGCGAGTCCTTTGCGAGGATCTTCGTCCTTGCCAAACCAGCTCTGTTGGGTTTGGGCCCAATTGACATGTCGCGAGCCCTTGCCGTGGCACCCCTCACAACCGACGCTGATTTCCGTCCACGTGGTGTGGAAGCGATCACTGGCCGCGTCGTAATTTTTCTGCACGCCCGTCGAGTGACACTCGGCGCACATGAAATTCCAGTTTTGATTAAGCTTGGTCCAGTGCAGTACGTCGTCGTGCTTGATCTCTTCATTGGGATAAAGATGAAACCAGCGTTGACCGCCCTGTGCCTTCGGCCGGCTGTCCCAGGCGATTGAAAGCGCCTGTATCCGGCCGTCGGGAAATTCGATCAGATATTGCTGCAGGGGGTCGATGCCGAATGTGTATTTCACCTCGAAGATCGCAAGCTCGCCGTCGGGGCCGTCGGTCTCGACGAAGAATTTGCTATCTCTTTTGAAGAAGCGGGAATGGACGCCGAAATAGTCGAAGCCCGCGTCGTCAAAATTTCCAAGCACGGAGGCGGTGCTGGCGTGCTGCATGGCATGCTTGTGCTGGGATTCCTTCCACAACGCTGTTTCGGCCTGGTGGCAATCAGCGCAGGCTCCGCTGCCGACATAGGCGGGGGCAGGGGCCGCGCTGCTGGCACGAAACACTTCGGGCAAAACTAGTCTGCCCTCGGTGACAAACAGTAACGTCAAGCCTCCTACCGCGACCGCCGCCAACGCGGCCAGCCGCGGCTTTGACTTCAACCCGCGGAGGGGCAGGCTGTGGGCGCCGTCACTCCGGGCGTCGGCCGCGATTTCGGCCGGCTTCAATTTGGGAGCGCGCCTCGATAGCTTATCGCTCCTGCCGACTCGGTTCTTGTTGCGCGCCACGAATTATTACTCGCTGCATGGCTAAGGGCGAAATCCCAAAATCTTCACATCCGGGAGGCTGTCGTTGTCTCCTCGGAGAATGCGCCGCCGGACCCGTTAGTCGGCGGCGCCGCGCGGTAGTCAGTTTCCGGTCGGCATCGGGATGGAAATACCTTGTTTTTCCAGTGCCTCCCTTACCGATTGAAACTTTTCATAATTTGATAGCGTTATCGGGCCGGTGTAGCCGTAGCTTTGCACCTTACGCGGAGGATACTTGACGTAAGTAGCCATGATCCGCTTCAACTCCTGTTCCATCACGACAGCCATCCAGGTGCGCTCCGTGAAGTTGTTCATGAAGATATCATAGCGCTCCTGCGGGTCCTGCCAGAGGTCGAATATCTGCGGTACGGTGGCTACATATTTTTCCGCCCCTTTCCAGCCGAGGTTGGTGTCCACCGCCAGACCGCCGGTCGACGCGCCATCGTCGCCACGGAGATTGAACACGAACTTGTAATTATTCACCCGCAAAGCACCCGGAGACAGTTCGTTCTCAGTGAAATAGAACCATGATCGTCGCTCCGATTTGCCGGTACCAAACAGCACGAGTGACATGTTGAAGCTGTCGAAAATGATCGGCTTACCCTCCCGATCGTTCTCCGGCAATTTCACGCCGGCGAGTGAGGCGAAGGTGGCCATGAAATCCAGGCCGCCGACGATATCGGAATTTTTAGATCCAGCCTTGATCCCAGGACCCCATGCAAGGGCTGGAACGCGATTGCCGCCCTCGCGCAGCGTTCCTTTGGTGCCGCGGAACGGCGTGTAACCGGCGTCGGGATAAACGTCCTGCCAAGCGCCGTTATCGGAGGTCCAGAACACATAGGTGTTCTTGTCGAGCCCGAGCGCGCGGATCTTGTCCAGTATCCGGCCGATCCGCGTATCGTTCTCGACGACCGAGTCGGCATATTTGCTCTTCGAAAGCGACTTATGCTCGAATTCGGGCGCCGGCATATTCGGCTGATGTACTTTCATGAAATTGATGCTCATGAAGAAGGGCTGTGTCGAACGCGCGTTGCGGTCGAGATATTCGAGCGAGGCGTTCTCGACGTAACTGTCAAAGAACGGAATTCCGACGACACCTTCACCGCCGTTGATGACGGGCGTATCGACGTACTGGCCGTTGATCTTGAACTCTTCCTTCGCCGGCTGACCCGCATCGCCCGACAAGGCGCCCTTGGTTACGCGTTGAAACAAAGCCCGCAGATCCTCGGGCATGTCGGGAAACCAGGTCGGATCGCCATAGGTGTAGGCATTGAGGTGATAGAGACCGACATATTTCATTTCGTCATAGCCCTGCGCGTTGGGAAGTGCGTAGTCGGCCTCGCCGAGATGCCATTTGCCGGTGAAGAATGTCCTGTATCCACCGGTCTTGAGGACCGAAGCCAGCGTCCATTCGGCAGCCGGCAGCCCTCCGCCTTGGCCCTGGAAAGCGACGGTGGTCATGCCGCTGCGATTGGGAATGCGTCCGGTCTGCATGGCGGCGCGACCCGGGGTGCAGCTCGGCTGCGCATAGAAGGACAGAAACTGCATGCCCTCCGCCGCGAGGCGATCGAGGTTGGGTGTGGGCATGCCACGATTTTCTCCGCCGCCATATGCACCCGCGTCTCCATAGCCGAAGTCGTCCGATACGATCAGGACGATATTCGGCTTTTGTACTTGCTGGGCCAAGGCCGGTATGCTTGCTGTGGCAGCGACGGCACCGCTCACGGCAAGAGCGGTCCAGATTTTACTGAATATGCCCATGGTGGTTTTCCTCGATGTCGGCTGCCAGAGCCCGGGCCGCAATCATCGC
>Ga0210408_10000807_pt1 | contig 35576 bp, 26 predicted proteins | sample IncBWH4MmetaG_FD_155471 | JGI IMG/M metagenome (GOLD analysis project Ga0210408, IMG submission 155471) | Forest soil microbial communities from Barre Woods Harvard Forest LTER site, Petersham, Massachusetts, United States - Inc-BW-H-4-M | ecosystem: Environmental > Terrestrial > Soil >... | reverse complement strand
GCCCTTCGTCAGCAGCGTGATCATCGGCGCCAAATCGATGGATCAATTGCGCGACAACATCGCTGCGTCGCGCGTGCAGCTCTCGGTGGAGGAAACTAAAAAGCTCGATGAGGTGAGTCAGTTGCCGCAGGAATACCCCGGATGGATGCTCGCCTTCCAGGGCCAGTATCGCGCCAAGCCGCCGTTCAAGGATTGACCCGCAGCCGCTACCGGTTCCGCAACAGGCAGGCTAAACTGCTTTCGATGACTACCACGCGGACTTCCACGGCGCCCTCCACGGCGGCAAGCACTGCAGCGCTGCAACTCGATTATCTGTCTTCCGACCGGATTGCTTCCCAGGCGCCCTCCTGGTGGAGGAACGTCTTAGGTATCGTGGGGTTCGAGAAACCGCCGGTGATTGACGGGGCGCGAGCTCCCATTACCGCCAGCATGACGCCCACCCTGGGCGCGAATGGCGGCCTTTGCGAGGTCTGGCGGGTTGCGGGACCGGAGGTTCAACTGTCCAATGGCGCCGCGCGGCAGAGCCGAGTGCGGTACCGGTACTGCCGGGAACTGCTGTTCGGTTCCATCAGAATCGAAGAGCGCGCCATCGAGGCCGAGGGTCCGCCTCGCAGCGGTGCCGCCGGCCATTCCGGTGCCCTGGTCCGGGCGACTGAAATCGCCTACCGGGAGATTTTCGAGGTGCTCAAGGAAACCGAGCACCGGCACTTGATCCGAATTTGGAATTATTTGCCGGAAATCAATCGTGAAACCGACGGCGACGAGCGCTACCGCCTTTTCAATTCGGCGCGCCAACTGGCGTTCCGCAATTCGGGCCGCGCGACCGTGAACACCGCGCCTGCGGCCAGCGCCTTGGGTTCGCCCGCCGGCAGCCCGATATCCATTTACTTCCTGGCCGCCCGGCAGCCGCCGAAGATGATCGAAAATCCTCGACAGACCAGCGCCTATCACTATCCGCCGAAGTTTGGACGGCACAGCCCGATGTTCTCGCGAGCCTGCGTGTTGAGCGAATCCGCGGGGACCAATTTATTCGTCTCCGGCACCGCGAGCATCGTCGGTCACGAAACCATCCATCATGGCGATGTCGCCGCGCAAACCCGTGAGACGCTGGCCAACATCCACGCCTTGTTGGAGGAGGCGAACCGTGTCGTGGGACGGGCGCGCTACTCGATGGATGGGCTCAAGTTCAAAGTCTATGTGCGCCGGCCGGCGGATCTTTGCGCCATCGAAGAGGTTTTGGCGCGACCGCTGCGATCGTCGACCCCCATTGTGTACCTGCAAGCTGACGTGTGCCGCGAGGATTTGCTGGTGGAGATCGAGGCCACGGGCGAATCGGCCGAATGTTGAGGCCGGCGCCGGGCAAAATAAAGGATGACCCGATGAATACCCTTACCGCAACGGGCCCGGTGGAAGCGGCAAGTGCCCGCCATTATCGGTGGGCGGATTTACCCGCCGAGCCGATGAAGGGCAGCATTTCGCGGCGGTTGATCACCGGGCAGCGAATGATGATCGCCCATGTCTATCTCAAGACGGGCGATGACGTTCCGCAGCACTCGCACGAGAACGAGCAAATCACGTACATCCTCGAGGGCGCGCTCAAATTTTGGCTGGGGGCGCACGAGGAGCGCGAAGTGACGGTGCGTGCCGGCGAGGTGCTCGTCATCCCTTCGAACCTGCCGCATCGTGCGTTGGCACTCGAAGATACGCTGGACGTGGACGTTTTCAATCCGCCGCGGCAGGATTGGCTCGAGGGCACCGATGCTTACCTGCGCCGCTGACCGGACGATTTACGACGTTGCCCCCGGCTTCTAGCGCGGAGACTTGCACGTGCGCACCACCCGACGCGATGTAATCAAAACCCTGGCGGCGATGCCGCTGATGCGCCTCCAGCGCGCAGATCCCGATGTCATCCTCTACAACGGCCGGGTGTACAGCGGGCAGCCCGAAAACCCAGAGGCCGCGGCCATCGCGATCCGTGACGGCCGCATCCTCGCGGTGGGCGCCGACCGGGAGGTTCTGGCGCTCGCGGGCAAGCAGACACGGCGCATCGATCTCGCGCGCCGGCGTGTGCTGCCGGGGTTCAATGATGCGCACGCGCATCCCTGGCTGGGCGGGGTGGCACAGCTCAAGAACGTCGCCTGCGACAAGAGTTCGATCGAGGAGATTCTTGCGGCGCTGCGCACCCGCGCCGCCCAGACGCCGCCGGGCCAGTGGGTGCGGGGATATCTCTACGATGACGGCAAGACGCCGCGTCCGCTGACGCGCGCCGATCTCGACGCCGCGGTTCCGGACCATCCCGCCATCGTCACGCACCGCGGCGGTCACACGGGCTACGCGAACTCACTCGCGCTGGCGCAGGCCGGAGCCACCGCGACGACACCCGACCCTCCCGGGGGCCGGTTCGATCATGGCGCCGACGGGCAACTGAACGGGCGGGTGGCCGACAAGGCCATGGAGGCGGTGCTCCAGAAGATCCCCGATACCTTGACGCGCGACGATCATCGGCGCGGCGTCGCTCTCATTTCGAAGCTCTACGCGAGTTACGGCGTGACCTCGGCCTGCGAGGCCGACGCGACACCCGACGGCTTGCAGGGCTATCAAGATGCGCGCGACTCGGGTGAACTGCTCTTTCGCGCGTACTGCCTCATGGGTGTCGCCTATCTGGATCGCTACATCGCCGCGGGTTTGCATACGGGGTTCGGCGATTCGATGGTGCGGATCGGCGGAATCAAACAGTATGCCGACGGGTCGATCTCGGAGCGGACCGCGTGGCTGGCCGAGCCCTACATCGGAATACCGAATTATTTCGGCGTCGAAAGCGGTACGCGGGAGAGCCTCTACGAAAATTCGCGCCGGGCGTGGATCGCCGGATTTCAGCTCGCGACGCACGCCAACGGTGAGCGCGCGATCGACCGCATGCTCGGCGTGTATGAGCAGCTATCCCGGGAGCTGCCGCGCCGCGACCCGCGCTTTCGGCTCGAGCACTGCACCGTGGTCACGCCCGAACTCATCGCGCGCATTCGCGCCGTGGGCGCGATTCCCATCCCATTCGCCGGCTATGTGAATTTTCACGGGGATGTGATGCATTTCTACGGCGACGAACGAACCAACCGCATGTTCGCCTACCGCTCCTTCATCGATGCGGGGCTGCGCCCGCCGACCTCCTCGGACTACACCGCCAGCCCGCCCTCACCCCTGCTCTGGCTGTACTCCATGACGACGCGCCGGGATCCGACCGGCCACGTCTGGGGAGCCGCGCAACGCATCACCCTGGCCGAGGCAGTGCGTTCCGCGACCCTTGACGGCGCCTATGCCTCATTCGAAGAGCACGACAAGGGCACGATAGAGCCCGGGAAACTTGCGGACCTGGTGGTGCTCAAGGAGGATCCGTTCACCACACCGCCGGAGCACTGGCAGGACATCAAGGTCGAGCGCACGATGCTGGGCGGCCGTTGGGTGTATGAGTCGTGAAGGCCGGCGCGCAGCGAGGTGCGGTCGGCGCAGGGCCCCAAGGGGTCAGCGGGCCGCAGGCTGCGAGAGCAGTGATCTACTGGGTGGCCACCACGACCGCGGCGCCCGCCATCGCGGTTCCCGCCCCGCGATTGAGCAAGCGAATCGATTTGGGTTTTTGAAAGAATCGCCGGGCCCGCGACGCGGTGAATGCATACGCTCCCAGCACCAACGGCAGGATGATCGTTACTGCGAAGGCAATCAGGAGGTAGCCTTCGAAACGCAGGGATTGTAGATGAACCACCGTCGGCAGCAATGCCACAAAGAAAATCATCGGCTTGGGATTGCCCAAGGTCAGCCAGAGACTCCCAAGGAACAATCGCAGCGGCCTCTGCGAGGCATGAATAGCGTCGACCTTGAGCGGCTGAGCCGGCGCGGTCCAGAGCCGATAGGCGAGATACAAGAGATAAACGGCGCCCGCATAACGCACGGCGAGAAACAGGGATTGCGCGGTCTGCGCCAGCGCGGCGAGACCGGCCGTCGCAGCGGCAAACCAGATGAGATCGCCCACCAGGAATCCTGCGATGAATGACGGCGCACCGCGCATGCCGTGAGTGAGCGACCGCGCGATGACGGCGGCGACGCCCGGTCCGGGGGTGGCAACGGCCAGAAGATACGCGGCACAAAAGACCGCAAATCCATACAGCGACATACATTCCCTCCATAACCTCGTGGGTACGATAGCGCGCCAAGGTGCGGGATTCCAGGGCGGCCCACTGTAGCGATGATTACTCTTGGGCGCGCCCAATGGGTCCTAGAAGGCAGCAAGATTGCGGAAGTTGCCTGTGCGCATGGAAACTGACTAATATCAGCACTTCGCGCGGGCGTCGTATAATGGTAATACCCAAGCTTCCCAAGCTTGAGCCGTGGGTTCGATTCCCATCGCCCGCTCCACTCTTGAGGCAACGCCAAGCCATGTAGGGCTACAAAATTGGGATCAAGACATTGATCGTGTCCCTGCATTGCCCCGGGATTCACACGTACAGTCACGCGCAGCAGTTCGCAAGAATAAATTGTGTGAATTCCCACGCTGGCCGCCGTAAGCGATCCATCGCAGGTGGCTGGACTCGGACCCTTTCCAGCCAGCCACGAACGGCCGCTTCGGCTCCGTTCTTCGAATTCACGTGTAAAGTGCAACCACCTAAAGGATTGGGGGCCTGCCGTGTTCCGGAAAGCTGTTTCTATCGCGTTGATCTTATGCGCCTTGGCAGCGTGCAGCAGGAACGTAGAACCCGGAGATGCGCGGTACCCTAAGCTAAACACGAAACCCGTACGAACATTAGATGTAACTCTAGTCGGTGAAAAATCGCTGCGTCCGGTGTTTCGCACGAGGTGGTGGGCGGAAAACCAGATTGGCCCGTGGAAGGATGCATGCACATACAGGGGTTCCAGGAGTGGGGTGCCCGCGCGTGTTGGTTACTCAATCACAGTGCCATTGTTGTTTAGCAATGAGGACGGCGCCCTCCGCAGCCACTTTGCGTTCGATTTGTACGAACCAGGCTACTGCGGATACCAATTTGGCGATTTAATCTACAACATTGAACCATCGTATGGCGGTTCGTTCCTCCCTCTTATCGAATACAAAGACGATCCCAAACTGCCGCCGTCGGTGAGTGTGGACATTTGGTGCCGGCACCTAGCGGATTTGCCTGAGGATGCTTGCGATACTTATTCAACTCAAACAAAAACCCGGCCGGCACCAGTTGCCGTCGGCCCGAACACTCATTCGCTAGTTATTCGGGTCCACGACGCGAGAATAAATTCGCCCTGAACCGGGAATGGCTGCTTTATGGCGATAATTTCGTGATCGTCAGTGGCGGGTCATGGCCCGAAAGCGAGCGCTCAATCTGCCTGATCACCTCCATTTGTGCTGAGGATGGCAGCACCCGGACGGATTACAGTTGCATGATGGCCGGCACCAGGTCAGTTACTGTCGATACCGACGCGATCATGCGGAACATCCTCGTCATTCGTGGCCAGAGAGTACTGCTTGATTCTGACCTCGCCGCTTTGTATCAGGTGGCGACAAAGGCGCTTACCCGTGCAGTGCGTCGCAATCCGGGTCGCTTCCCGGCCGATTTCATGTTCCAACTTGCGGTCGAGGAGTCTGCTTCTTTAAGGAGCCAATCTGGCGCCTTAAAGACTGGGCGCGGAAAGCACCGAAAGTATGCACCGTACGTTTTCACGGAACAGGGGATCGCCATGCTGTCCTCCGTCCTTACAAGTGAACGCGCCGTCCAAGTAAACATCGAAATCATGAGGGCGTTTATTCGCCTGCGACAGGCAGTGTCAACGCATCAAGATTTGGCGCACAAGCTCGTGGCGTTGGAGAACAAGTACGATCGGCAGTTCAAGGTGGTGTTTGACGCGATCCGTAGCCTGATGAAGAAGCCCGAGCCCAAGCACCGGGGAATCGGTTTTACGGCAGAGATCAACGAATAGGGATCGCGTGTGAAATTCCACTCCCACCTATTGGAGTGGTGCCCGAGCCGAGTGCGACGCGATTCCTTCGCTTCATGGGGAGATTGCTGCATTGTCCGCCTATCGGAGATTTGAGGGGGCGAGATGGCGACGTATCCCTACCTAGCCCTACGTTGTCCCACATACCGCGAAAATTCACACGCTAATCACACTTGGCATCAGTGTTCGCACGAAACCGCTTGTTTTCTAGTTCCGGCAGCGCCTTCCCTGTGGGTTCGATTCCCATCGCCCGCTCCACTCTCAATGCGATGAACCGCGCTCAACTGCTCTTGCGGCAAGCGCCCGTACACATAGGAGATTAGATTGGTTTCACCCGAGCCCCCCTGATCGCCAGGCGAGAATTAGTGTCCGCCGGCCAAGGTGGCTCGTGCGCAAAGCCTCGAAGATGAGGTCGGATCATCCTGAAGTCCTGATCTGCAGTCAGCAGGGTAAAGCCATTTTCGCGACAAGTAATCGCAATCAAGATGTCGTTGACCAGAGAGCGTGGTCGATCTTTATATGGCACGCCATCCTGGCGAAATAGGGCTGCCAGGATGCGGCCGCAGTCCTTGAACGCCATTGCGGACGGCCCCACCACACGATTGCGGCGCTCGAATACGTCGAAGATTCCATCTTGCAGGACTTTGGCCTGGGCATCAGTGACAGCGCTAGCGCGCAGTTCCTGCATGACAACGACGCTCATGTACGTCATCGGCGCGTTACGTTCCAAGAAACCCTGCAGGGCCTGTTCCTTCAGGGAGTTCCGGATAGCATCGATGTATAAGTTGGTGTCGAGAACGTATTTGCGCGCCATCGCTTAGACTCGGCCCGAGCAATCCAGCTAGTCCTGATAGATGTCCTTCAGACCGCCGGCCGCCCGCAGACGCTGTATACCCTCGGAGACATCGAGCTGATCCGGCGTCTGATGTATAAATTTGGAGCCGAAGAAGCGCAGGTGGTAGCTACATATCCCATGAGAACGCCTCCGCCTGAGGAAGATCTCCTGATGCCCGCGGTGCAATTTACAGTTGGATCCACGGAATTCATCGTCAAATATGATTTTGGCATCTACCCGGAGCGCTGGACGGTGAGCGTCAGAAATGCAATCTCGGTTGTCAGACCGATTCTTGGGCTATTCGACGATAATCAGGATCTACGCGGCACAGGCGTCGCTGGATTCGACGCCGAATGGATTCATGGGTCGTACCACAATGACTCGACCTGCTTTACGTGCGAGATTTACGACGAATGGGATCTCTCTGCGCTTGTGCGGCTCGCTTCACATCAGGGAACCTCATAATAGAGGCTCCCTACGTTTCCCGAACGCAACTAGGCAAGGCGTGCTGGTTGCTATCGAGTGAGGGGGGTATAGTAAACATTCGGAGGGTTGCATTCATGCCAAGACCGTACCCCGCATTTCTTCTCGGCGCGACTCTGCTTTCTCTAGGCGCCTGTGCCACCACAACCTTCACCTCGACGTGGAAAGCGCCGGATGAGCAAACCATCAACCCGGCGGGCAAGATCATAGCGGCCGTATTTGTCTCGGGCGATGAGCGCAATCGGCATGCCGCCGAAGACGCGCTAGCTAGAGATCTCAACGCGCGCGGCGCCCATGGCGTGCCTGGCTACACGCTATTGCCGAACCAGATACTCGGGGATGATGAAGATACGTTCGCGCGCCTGAAGGAAGCGGGCGCCAACGAGATCGTCGTAATGCGGGTCGTAGGTGCGGATAGGCCGCCCTCTTTCACGAAAATTGACGTGTCTAGCTTCGCAGGCACTGAGGAACCCGGGAGAGCTAATTGGATAAGGGTCAACAATGTGAGGAACTCCGCCGTCGTCGTTTCGGTGGAAACGCTGGTGTATTCGCTCAATCGCGATGAGCTTTTATGGTCAAGCACGAGCCGCACCACCAACCCTCAAGATATCGCGCATCTAGTGAACGAAGTCGCCAATGCGTCCGCCAAGGAAATGGTTAAGCAGGGGCTCCTAGCCCGCCAGTGACGGTGCGCCTACGAGCGCCCGCTTCGCGGCGAAAATTTCGTAACCTTCACTGACCGGATTTGGCCCCGTTGCCGCCAGTCGCCACGCTCGGCAATAACGCTAGCGCGTTATCTCGGCCGATAGCCCGAAGCGTTGCGGCCGAGAAGCCAAGTTGCATTATTCCTTGTGCTGTTTCTCGGAGTGGCACAAATGGGCTGTCACTGCCGAACAGAATTTGTGTCGTCGGAACCATTTGGGTAAGTGCCGCTATCAAATCTCCACCGAACAAACCCGCGTGACGGCAAGGCTTTGAATTATTGACGCCTTTCTCGACGAATAACCAGGGTTTCCCCGTTGACGCGCATGGCGGGGCGGGCAATATATAACTGGATCTACTTTTTTCTCCAGCGGGACATTCTCGTCGCAGCTGGGACCCTTCGTCGAACTGCGCAAACGCAGACAGTCGCGGCAGCTCGAACGCTCTGTGATTGACACAGAAGGCATTTGTCGGCATAGTTCACTATATGGTGAACTATAAGGGGCGGCGGCTCGACCGTACTTTTGCGGGGGCCATGAATTCCTACGCCAACAAGGCTCGATGAGATGAGATACCTTTCCGTAGTCGGTGCCGCATTGATCTGCCACTCCGTTGCGCAAGCGGCAGGCTACCCTACGATGGCACCTCAGGATCAATACATGATGGATCGTGCTGCCGAAATCGCTCTAGCGAAGAGCGCCGCGCCGCCCTCCATCGCAGACAAGGCGACGGTGCTGGTGCTGACGCGCCACGGCTACGAAACCGCGGTCAAGGGTAGCAACGGATTCGTTTGCGCGGTCGAGCGAGGATGGATGTCGCAATACGACTTCCCGCAATTCTGGAATCCGCATATGTGCGGGCCGCTGTGCTATAACCCCCCGGCGGTGCGCTCGATCCTGCCGTACACGATAAAACGCACGGAGTTGGTTCTGGCAGGGCGTTCGAAGCCTGAGATGATCGCCGCGATCAAGGATGCCATCACAAGTCATGCGTTACCGCCTCTGGAATCGGGCGCGATGACCTATATGATGTCCAAGCAGGGGTATCTGAACGACGAGGCGCACAACTGGGTGCCGCATCTCATGTTCTATTTTCCGCGCGCGCAAGGTTCAACATGGGGCGCCGACCTGCCCGAGGCGCCGCCGATGCTGAACCCACAGTTCCAAGATTCGCCGGAAGCTTTGAGCGTGATCATGGTGCCAGTCACACACTGGTCCGACGGGACATCGGCACCCAAAATGCAATGAGCTTTGCAGCCGGGGTATACGATTGCCTGGGCAATCACTGCGCGCCGTGGAGGCGGGTATAAAGCTGGCGCTGTACGGGCGGTGTGTCCCAGTACTTCCAGTCACGGATGGGATGGGCTGTCTTTTTCGAAGTGCGTATCGCTCGGACCCGTTCCGGTTATGAAAACTGTCGCGGGCTGCTCACCTGTGAAGGCGAAGTGGGGCGCGTTAGCGGGTTCTGTATAGAACGCGCCCTGTGTCAGCAGACTCGTCTGAGCGTCGCTGGCCTTGCTGCCATATCCAAAGTGCCACTCGCCCGAGACAACCATTGCAAGCCGATTATCGCGGTGGGAGTGCGCTGCGATGTGAGTGTGCGCCGGTATCTTGAGCTCGATGGCATAAGGGCCGGCCTTGGCAGGATCGCCCGACAGCACAATTGTCTGAATTCCACCGACTCCTGATGTCCCGACACCCGCTCCGCTTTTCGCCAGGGCCCCAATCTCGGCAACACCGAGACTCCGTGAGTTTATCGAGCTGTCGGCGGACAGAAAATCCGCAATGGCTGACACTGTCGCTTTGGGCTGTTCCTCCATCAGCCAGTGACCTGACTGCGTGATGACGACCTCACGAACATTGTCGGCCGCAAATCTCATGATGTAGGCCATGGTCGAACCCAGAGAATGATCGCCCCCTACTGCCAACACGGGCATTTGCAGCCGCCCGCGTCCAACTGCTGCTTTGTTATCGACCACATCGCGATCGAATGCCGCAAATTGGGCAAACCCCGCGTGCATATGCCCCGGCTTTGCATAGAGTTCCACATAGTGCGCGCGCGAGGCCTCGTCGAACTTTGAAGGGTCTGCGGCAAAGTCATTCCAGAAGCGATCGAGATAGATGCGCTCACGGCCCGCGACCAGCCTCTCCATGTCGACTCCGCCAAACCTGAAATGCCATAGCAAAGGGCTTTTCAAAATATCATCCCACGGCCCAACCCCAGGGACGGGAGCGTCCATCATCACAAGCTTTGTAGTGCGCTCCGGATACCGCTCAGCAAATGCAAAAGCGACCATGTTGCCGATGTCATGACCGACAATACCTGCGCTTGTCACATGAAGCGTGTCCAGAAGGTCCGCGATGTCTTTGGCTTGATTCAGCTTCTCAAAACCATGTTCTGTAACAGCCGACAGACCCATGCTGCGAAGATCCGGCACAATCACTGTATGATCGGTTGCGAGAGAGGCGGCAAGCGGCGCCCACATATCGCCGGTGTCTCCATAGCCATGCAGCAGCACTACGGCAGGTCCCGTTCCGCCAATCCGGACATGAAGCGTTGTTCCGTTAGCTCGGATCTCTTGAACGCTGAAACTGCTTGGATAAGGCTGGATGTTTGCAGATGCGGGCAGCGCTGCAATGGACAGCAAGAAGGCACTGAGTGTTTTCCAAGACATGGACCCCTCCGCGAATCGATTTGTCTTTGCTAGACCTAGACCGCTGCTCGCAAACGCCGCGTCATAGCGTGTTTTGCACACATTCATTCTATACCGATCGGTATGTAAATATTGACATCCTCATTGTTGGAAGTCAACTAAATTATGTACCTACTGGTCTAGAATCATTGACGAGGAGAATGCCTGCGTGATTGGTCGTCCCAGAGAGTTCGACATAGATAGAGCCCTTGAGCGTGCCATGGAGCTGTTCTGGCGCCAGGGCTATGAGGGCACGTCCCTGACCGATCTCACACGAGAACTTGGTTTGACTCGCCCGAGCCTTTATGCCGCTTTCGAAAGCAAGGAGGGACTCTTCCTGAAAGCGCTCGATCTATATGAGATGCGCGCAGGATATCGGCAAGCCGCACTTACCGCGCCGACAGCCGGCGCGTATGCGCGTGCGTTGTTGGAGGGGGCTGCCGATCTGCACGGCGACAAAAGAAACCCGCCGGGATGCCTGGGAGTCCAGGGTGCTCTTGCTTGTGGGCCGCAGTCGGATTCGATCCGTAACGAGCTCATTCGGCGCCGCAAAATCGGCGAGAGCGTTATTCTGGATCGACTGAAACGCGCCAAAGCAGAAGGAGACCTTCCACCGGACGCCGATCCAGCTGATCTCGCCCGTTATCTGTCGATCGTCATATATGGCATCACGATACAGGCAGCGGGCGGTGCTACGCGAAAGGAACTACGAAGCGCCGCGGAGCTCGCCCTCCGAAGCTGGCCGCAAGCGTCCAACGCACAGGTCGGTTAGGTTTGCCAACAGTCGCGAATCCGCCGCGTCGGATTTACAATCAGCCCCGGGCGTGGGATGTACCGTGGGGTAAGCACATGGCAACCAAACACAAGGTCGTATCGCAGGCCGATTGGCTCAAGGCTCGCAAGAAGCTGCTGGCCAAGGAAAAAAAGTTCCTGCGTCTGCAGGACGCGATGAATGCCGAGCGCAGAAGTCTGCCGTGGGTAAAAGTGACCAAGCCGTACGTCTTCGAAGGCCCCGAAGGCGAGATGACCTTGGGAGATCTCTTTGACGGCCGCAGTCAACTGATCGTCTATCACTTCATGTTTACCTCCAATAGCGAAGCGGGGTGTCCGCACTGCTCCTTGCGTGCAGACGGCTTCAACGGGATCAATGTTCACCTGAAGCACCGCGACGTGAACATGGTCGCCATCTCGCGTGCCCCTTACCAGAAGTTGGCTGCCTACCGGCAAAGGATGGGGTGGAGCTTTCCGTGGGTGTCATCCGGCGATTCGGATTTCAATTTTGACTTCAACGTGTCCTTCACCGCCGAGGCCATGGCGCAGGGCACCACGGTGTTCAACTACAAGAAGCAGTCACCAGGCAACAGTGAGCGAGAGGGACACAGCGTGTTCGTTCGGGACGAACGGGGCCGGGTCTTTCACACGTACTCGTGTTACTCGCGCGGCAACGAGCCGTTCAATATCCACTATCACTACTTGGACGTCGTGCCCAAGGGTCGGGACGAAAACGGCCGTGGGCCATTCTGGGTCCGTAGGCGCGACGAATACGATCGCCCGCGCTAGGGCCTATTGCCGCTCCGCGCCTGGTACTGGCTGAACGCAGCAATTCCGGCAGTTGCCTCGTGCTGATGTGCTTCGCAGCAATCCCGCATATACTCGAGATCCCGGCAGGGCGCGAGCTTGCGCACCGGTTCAAGCATTGCACAAGACAGTGCGGGAGTGGGTCAGGGATGATATCGAATATCAGTGGGTACCGGGCTGGCCTCGTGTTGGCAGCCATCGCGTTCCATGGCGAGTCGCAGAGTGCGGAAGCGTCCCGTTACGACGTTGCTCCTCCGCCCGTATGGGTGCAGATTGCGGCGCCGGACACTCAGCCCGCGGCCTCGGCGCACGAGCAAGCGGCCGGAGGAACTGAGTATCTGCTGAGCGATCTGCAGGTCCGGGTCGACGAGAATTGGTCCGAATACTCGCACTTCGTCATGCGGGCTTCCAATGCTTCCTCGGTCAGCGACGTCTCCAACCTCAGCATCAATTTCGATCCCGAGCTCGATCGGCTGGTAATGCACTCTGTGACTCTCAAGCGGTCCAATGAGTTGATCGATGAGCTGCAGCACGGACGCGTCGAAGTCCTGCGACGAGAGTCGCAGCTCGAAAACGACGTACTCGATGGATGGCAGACGTTTCATCTGGTGATGAGCGATGTGCGTGTAGGTGACGAGATCGACTACAGCTTCACTATCGAGCATCACGATCCGGTGTGGGGCAACCGCTTTTTCGGACGCTACCTTACGCAATGGGCGCATCCGGTGCGGCGCGCGCGATTGAAGATCCTTTTGCGCGCAAATACGCCAATCTTGGTGCGCTATCCACCTCATGCGCAGCCCACGAGGGTGGATGACGGCAGCTGGCAAACTCTGGAGTGGAATTCAGAGCACGTCCCGGCCATTGCCTTCGAGAAGGAAGCACCCAGCTGGTACTTGCAGTATCCGACGATCGAGCTCTCGCAGTTCGCTACCTGGAAAGAGGTCGTTGATGCTGCCTTACCCTTGTACCGGCCGCTGGACCCGCCGAGCGCCGAACTCGTCGCGGCCGAGAAAAAGCTGAGCGCATCCGCGCACACCGATGCCGACCGGGTGCTTGCGGTAATCCGGTTCGTGCAGGAGGAGATCCGCTACACGGGGCTCGAGCTCGGGTCGGGTGCCTACCGCCCGACTCCGCCCGCGGAGGTTCTCGGACGTCGTTATGGCGACTGCAAGGACAAGACGTTTCTAGCTGTGTCGCTGTTGCGGGGTATCGGGATTGATGCTGCGCCGGCACTCGTCAGCACTCGTTGGGATCGTCATCTGCATGAACGGTTGCCGAGCCCCGGTGACTTCGACCACGCGATCGTAAAGATCCGGCTCGGGTCGAAGAATTACTGGCTTGACTTGACGAGCACGGCGCAAGGGGGCGACTTGCAGAGAGGCGTACAAGCGGATTTCGGTGAGGCGCTCGTGATTGCGCCAGGGACGAATGCGCTCGAGGAGATGCCCAGAGAGCAGCTCGAGGCCCCGCTCGTCGCGAGCAACGCCGAGTACGATCTGCGCGCCGGCCTCGATAAGGAGGCGAGCCTCAAGGTCAGCACGGTTTACCGCGGATCGCGGGCCGACGGGTTGCGGCGCAAGTTGCGGCGTGAAACTGCCGCCGAACTCGGGACCGCATATCTTAACTATTACAAACGCCGCTATTCGGGCATCCGCGCAGTCGGCGCGCCGCAGGTGATCGATGATGTGCGCCGGAACGAAATTACGGTCAGCGAGTCCTACCGGATCGAGCACCTCTTTGGCGCAGGCAGTTCCGGCAAAAAACGCTTTGAAGTGGAGGCGGAGATCATCAATGAGCATCTGGGTACTATCGGTACACCGGTGCGGACCACGCCCTTCGCGCTCGAAACCCCGGTGGACACGAGTGAGCACATCAAAGTCAGAATGCCAGAACGCTTTCCGGTGAAAGATGATGTCGTGAAGATCGACACGGCAAGCTTCCATTACGACTCGCGGGTGTCGCATTCCGGCAATGACATCCTGCTGGAGTACCGCTATCGCACCCTGGCCGACACTGTACCGCGCGACGCCGTGGAAGAGTTTCTGGCGAAACGCGCGGCCGCCCATGACGACACATATTTGAGTTTCACTACCGGTACTGAGGAGAAGGCAGTCCAAGCCGAGGCCGCAGACGCGGCGGCGCAACTCGAACGCGCCGGGCGACTGGCACAGGGTGGCCAAACAGAGAAAACGGAAGAAGTACTGAAGGCCCTGCTGGCCTCCGATGGCTTTCGGGCTCTTACACCTGCGCAACAACACATAGCCCTATATCTCGCGGGTGCGGTGGCTCTCGACAAAGGAGATGCGGAACGAGGCTTGGACCTGCTGCGGCGATCGACCGGCATGGACGATGCTGCAAGCGGCGATTGGAGCTTACGTTTGCTGGCCGCAAGCCGCACCGGCGACAAAGCAGACGCCACGCAATCTCTGACAACCCTGGCACAGCGTTGGCCGGAGAGCCTGAGTGAGGTGGACTGGCGGGTGATCGGGCGCACCGTGCACGATGCACCGAAGGCGGGAACGAACCGATTCCAGCTCCTCAGCGCGCTGTTCGATGCCAACTATACAACTGAGGAGTTCGATCCCAGCAACTGGTGGCGGGACCTCGCGCTCTTGCGACTCGAGCGTGGCGACCGCGCCGCGGCGCAGAACACGCTTGCCAGGGTGGCGGCTCCTTATGCACTGATCAGTGTGCGGGCAGATAATCGGTTCGCACCGATACGCGCCGGCGCAGGCCTGGAAGTACAGGCAGCCATAGAGAAAGGGATTCAACAAGCACGTGAGGCCGTTAAGGCGCATCCCACGAAGCTTCTACCCGTCATGCGGCTCATGCAGGTGTTGATCGAGTCGCTTCGTTTCGCGGACGCTTTGCAGGTCGCGGATGATGCGATCAGCGCAATGAACGGGTCCAAGGGGCCCAAGGTGTACGACGACTACCGCACGTATCGCGTTTGGTTGCTTGATGGCCGGAGCCAGGCTCTATTCAAACTCGAGAGATGGGACGATGCCGTCGCGCAGCTAATGTCGGCAAGGGAACTACCGGAAAACGGCAACGCCAATGTCAGTCAGACCATCAACCTCGCAAGCGAGTACAACGACCTCGGCAAACCGCGCGAAGCTCGCGCGACGCTCGCAAAGCTGTACTCCGAGAGCGCCAGCCCTTACGGTCTCATGCAAGGGGCGGTCGAGCGCCTTGCCAGCGCTGACCAGCTCGGTGATGCCGCGGAGACGGAGCAGCAACTTGGATTCCTGCGGGAGCATCGTGAGGATTCGCTGGCGACTTATCAGCGAGCGCTGATCAGTGCAAACCGTCAGAACGATGCGGCGCAGTTGCTGATCTCCCGGCTGCAGGATCCGGACCAGCGCGTAGACGCGCTCATGGAAGTCCAGGAGTACAAAGAACACTCGCTGCCGCCACGGGCCGCGGAGTGGCACAGGCGCTGGAAAACGGTGCGCAATCGACCGGACGTCCGTGAAGCAATCAGCAAAGTCGGCAATGTTTCCGAATACCCCTTGTTGGCTGAACCCCACTGAGCCTGGCTTGGAACACGAAGATCCCACGCCGATAAATGCAACGGACGACCGGCAATGCCGTTTAGCGCTTGGCATCATTGCCGTAGAGTCCAGCGTGCCGGCCACGTTCCTGTACCAACGCCAGCACCGTATCGATCGTTGGTGTTGCGACCTTGACGAGGCGGCCCATTTCCTGGACGGCGGTGACGAGTGCATCAATCTCCAGCGGTCGGCCTCGTTCGAGATCTTGCAGCATTGAAATTTTGTGGCCGACGACGGAACCGGCTGCGTTCAGTCGCCTCTCCATCATTTGTTCTGGAATGTTGAGACCGAGCGATGTAGTTATCGCCCGGGCTTCGGCCATCATGGATTTGCACAGGGCGCGGAGGCCGGGCTCGGAGGTGACGCGATCCAGGCTCGCGAGGGTAAGGGCGCTGATCGGGTTGAAACAGACATTGCCCCACAGCTTGAGCCAGATACTCCAGCGGATGGTGTTGCGGATCGGCGCATCGAATCCAGCAGAAACCAGAGCATCGCGCAGGGCCACGATGCGCTCCGAGGTGGAGCCGTCGGGTTCGCCTATAGTGAAGCGCTTGTACAGGCGATGTTCGATCACGCCGGGCGCCACGACCTCGCAGGCGGGATCGACTACGCAGCCGATGGCGCGCTCGGGTCCAATCGCATTCCATTGCGCGGCGCCGGGATCGACACTTTCCAGATGATGGCCCTCTAGCAGGCCGCGCTCCTTGTAGAAATACCACCAGGGAAGGCCATTCATCGCTGTGAGAAAGGCGGTGCGCGGACCGAGGAGCGGAGCGAACGCGCCCGCGCTGGCATGAGCCTGCTGCGCCTTGAGCGCGCAGATCACGACGTCCTGGGGGCCGAATGACGCGGGGTTGTCGCTGGCCGGCAAGTCTACCGTGCGTATCTGTCCCTCCACGATTAGCTTGAGCCCGTGGCTCCGAATGGCCGCCAGATGCGCACCGCGAGCAATGGCACATACCTCATGGCCCGCCAATGCGAGTTCCCCCGCCATGTAACCGCCGATCGCCCCGGCGCCGAATACGCAGATTTTCACGGCTGGCTCCTCTGTTCTGTCGCCCAACGATTGACATCATAGAGTCTCCCGGTTTCAGCGAGTATCTAGAGATTCAGCGAGACATCTTCCCGTTATTCGCGATAATAGACCCATGGACAAGTTCGCCGCGATGCGCGTGTTCGTTGGGATTGCGGATGCTGGGAGCCTGTCGGCCGCTGGCCGTCAGTTGGGTCTTTCTCTGACCTCCGTCAGCCGCCAACTCATGGCACTCGAAGAGGTCCTCGGTATCACGCTGGTCGAGAGGACGACGCGCCATCTCTCGTTGACCGAGTCCGGTCGACTCTATTACGAACGGGCAAAGCAGATTTTGGAGGAGGTCGCCGAGATGGAACGCGGCCTGACGATGCAGTCGGGAATCGCGTCCGGCCGGTTGCATGTAAGCGCTCCGTCGCTGCTCGGTCGGCTGCGGTTGGCGCCGATGCTGCCCGGCTTTCTGGTGGAGCAGACTCGGGTCTCGGTCGATCTGATGCTGGTGGATCGACCGCTACGTCTTGCCGAGGAAGGTATCGATGTTGCCCTTCGCATTGGACCGCTGGAAGACTCAGGCCTCATTGTCCGCAAGCTCGACGACATCCAGCTTGTTGTCTGCGCCGCGCCGGATTATCTGCGCCGGCGCGGCGAGCCGGCGACGCCGGATGACCTGTTCGAGCAGGACTGCCTGGCCTTCGGCGATGTACCCGGCGTCGCGGAATGGAGCTTCCAAGACGGCGCAGAGCGAAGATCCCTGCGTATTCCAACCCGGCTTCGCGCCAATGACTTCGATGCGTTGGTCAGTGCGGCTTTGGCCGGGGCCGGGCTCGTCCGAGTGCCATCCTGGCAGGTTGCGCAGTGTCTCGCTGACGGTCGGCTCAAAGCAGTGCTCAAGGCCTATCAGCGGCCGCCCACGCCATTGAGCGTCCTAACCCTGCGCAACCGCCTGCTTCTGCCGAAGGTGCGCGCCTTCGTAGATTTTTTGCAGCAGCACTGGGAACGTCCGCGACCGCCATACCTAGACCTTGACGACCTTGAGGATGCGCTTTAGAGCGGCGAAATCAGAGGGATTGCGTGTGTAGAGCGGTAACCCATTTGCCGCCGCAGTCGAGGCGATGAGCAAGTCCGCGAGGCGTGCCCTGCTGGATTGTCCGGCGGTCCGCGCGGCAGCAAAGACCCTACCGTACATTCGTGCCGATTCCGCATCGAAAGGCAACGGATCCCAGGTGGCCGTCGCCCAGTGCAAACGATCCTGGCGTCGAGCGCGCTCGTCTTTATTTTCGGTTGCATGTGGGCCTGCCGCGAGTTCGGCCAGCGTCACCGCAGTAATTGCGGATTCATCAGGAAGTTGGTCAGCAGTGATCTGGTCGTGATCGATCAGAACCGACGTGTCCAGAACACCACGACTCGCCTCAGTCATAAGGGTGAGGATCAACTACGGCATCGAGGTCTGCACGGAATTGCGCGGCATCGATCCGGGCGGCTTTTCCTGCAGCATCCGCGATGGTCGCGCGAGGCACGAAGCGACGCCGTTTAATGGGTCGCAACTCTCCGACAGGCGTGCCGTTTCGGCTCACGATGATCGTTCGTCCGGCCTCTACCTCACGAAGCACAGCGGCAGATTGATTGCGAAGTTCTCGCTGAGTGATGGTACGGATTTTCATGAATCGAACTGTAGCACATCGTAGCACACTGTAGCAACGCGCCCACTGGCGTATGCCAGCGAGACCCAGCCGAAGGCCCCCACGATAGTCAGTAGACCATCCGCCAAAAACAGGGCTAGCGAACGGTCGCCTTTAGTCAATTGACCGGAGAATTTGGATCACGCCGCGCCGCCTGCTCGAGAACACGCCGGCAGAACTCGATTTCTGATCCCCGAAAGCCTGATTCAGTATTTATCCGGTCGGCATAGTTCAAGTAGCGATAGTCTGGTTCGTGGTATCGCGGCCACTCAGGAAGGTTTGGCGCGTTTGGGTTGCCGGCCTTCGCAAAGTGCACCCACGCTCCAACCATCGCTTCAGACACAGCCTTGTCAGGTAGGTCAAAATCCTCCGAAGGAATCTGAACATGGTCGAAGACGTAAGGTATATCCGCGGTATGCGCCGCGCCGTTCCACAATCTTCGGCTTTTCGGTCCCACGCGGGAGAACTGATAAAGGTATACATTGCCCCGCCTCGACATTGCGCGAGCTGTCAACACAGTCGAAGTCAGAAGTTCATAGTCTCCAAAGAATTGAGCTAGCGCCACCGGAGCCTCGGCGTCCGTTCTAGCGGGATACATGGCAAGGATGGATTCAAAGGGAGTCTGAGGGAATTTGTGAGCGACAAACGCTTGAAATCCTGAAACCGTCTTGGGCGCATTCCCCAAAAAGAAATTCCCCTCGTTCGCCCCGTAGCCCATCAACACGGGCACGAATGTCCGGCTCTGAACTTGTATCAACACGGCGGGATCTTCGGGCAGCAACCAACCGTCTACGACCGGATAGAAGTGGACGCCCGTACTGAGCGTCGGCGCCGGAGCGATCTGGTTGACGATTTCTGCATCGCTCATGTTACGCGCCACGCCAATATCGGCCACCAGTGAGACCCCGTCAGCTTCAGCCGACGCGAGTCCGGCGTATGCTTCGCGCAGTCGGTGCGTAGGCTGAAACATCAAAGGCAAGCTTTGCAAAATGGCGCGATGAAATAGGCCTTTCGCAAGCGGAGATACCATGAGGATGCAGATGCTATACGCGCCCGCCGACTCCCCAAACACGGTAATGTTCGCCGGGTCTCCACCAAAGTGAGCGATATTCTTCTGCACCCAGCGAAGAGCGGCGATCTGATCAAGTAGACCGTAATTTCCTGAGACCCCGTGAGCGGATTCGCGTGAAAGCGCCGGATGCGCGAGGAAGCCGAGCGCTCCCAGCCTGTAGTTGAGGGTCACCAACACCACCCCGCGGCGCGCTAAAGCCTCCCCGTCGTATGCTGAATTGGATCCGGAGCCACGAAAAAAGCCACCACCATGAATCCAGACCATGACCGGCAGGCGCTCAGAGGTGGAGCGCGCGGATGTCCACACGTTCAAGGTAAGACAGTCCTCATTGACTGCACCGCTGGGTTGCGGCTGCGGACATTGAGGTCCGAATTGCGTGGCGTCTCTTACGTTGCGCCAGATAGCGGGGCCTTCCGGCGCGCGCCAGCGGAGTCGCCCCACAGGAGCGGCCGCGTATGGAATGCCTTTGAAGGACACGACCTCCCCACCTGCGCCCCGCACGCGACCGCCGGCGATTGTCACTGTCAGATCAAAGCCGTAACTCGCCCGCGCAATCACCAGCACGAGAGCTACGCAGGAGATCACTCGCCTCAGCGATCGCGTAGTGCAACGTGCCGTGCTGCTCATACGAATACGGCCCACAGGTCTCTAACTCACGGCGGCATACCAAGCTGCGTGACGGTCACGGACCTACTGCATTGCAACGACCGCTTTGGGGTATCCAGGTCAACCCAGTGAGCAACCGGCCGTGGCCGGCCAGAGTCCTACAACGTATAAGCTCAAGCCCGCGAACCTCGGTCCATCAATGTATCCCAACGAAGCCCTATTTGGCCCCACATACTGCGAAAATTCACACGCTAATCACAGGGCCGTAACCACGCTCCACCGGCCCCCCCCCGGGCATTTCGGTGGCTTGCGCTTGGCGCGCTGCGGCGAACTTCGAGGCGCCCGATTCTATTAGTGTCGCTCTTTAGGACAAAGACGCGATCACGTCCCCGGTGTGGTCGCCTTCGCTCACTACGATTGACAAGAATTTAAAACCGGGCTCATGCTTCAAGCCTCTGCAAGTCCACGACGGCGCTGTTGTCAGGTGCTCTCGGGACAGTAATTAAAACCAATAAAATTCCTTCCGGGGAGGGCGGCTCATGGAACGCATTTTCTTTGTCTTTATTGCAACTCTGATGGCATCGAGCTGGGCGACGGCCGGAAACACAGATTCTGTCGCGGACGCCCCATCGCAATTCAACGAAGCCACGGTGGCCGATCTACAGGCCAAGATGAAGGCCGGGACGCTCACTTCGGAACAACTCACCAAGTATTACGTCCGACGCATTCTTGAGCTGGACCAAAACGGCCCCGGGGTTAACTCGGTGGTTGAACTGAACCCCGACGCCATCAGGATCGCGGAGCAAATGGATGACCTGCGCATGCACGGAAAGATCCTCGGCCCCTTGCATGGCCTCCCGGTGTTGATCAAGGACAATATCGATACCGGTGACCGGATGCAGACCAGTGCCGGATCAATTGCGCTCGTCGGCCGGCCCGCTCTCGCCGATTCTACCGTTGCCGCGAAATTGCGCGCCGGGGGAGCCGTGATCCTCGGCAAGACTAACTTGTCGGAATGGGCGAACTTCCGCTCGTTCGAATCTATCAGCGGCTGGTCCGGCCGTGGCGGACAGACGAATAATCCCTACGGCATCAATCGCAACCCCTGCGGTTCCAGTTCTGGCTCAGGCGCGGCCGCGTCGGCGAATTTTGCCGTCTTGGCCTTTGGGAGCGAGACTGACGGCAGTATCGTCTGCCCGTCCAATGCCAACGGTGTCGTCGGAATCAAGCCCACGGTCGGACTGACCAGCCGCGCAGGCGTCGTGCCCATTTCGCACACCCAGGATACTGTGGGTCCCCTCGCACGCACGGTTGCCGATGCAGCGGCAGCGCTCGGTGTCATCCAAAGCCTTAACTTCGACGGCCGCGACCCTGCAACCGGCAGCGTACCGCTGGGCTGGAAAGGCCGAACCCGCCCGACGAACATTCCCAGCGACTACACACAGTTTTTGAATGCAAAAGGCCTGCAGGGCGCCCGCTTAGGCCTGACGCGCGCGGGGCTTAACGGATTCGACCCGTTTGTTCCTACGCCGCAACCAGTATTGGATGCTTTCGAGGCGGCGGTCGAGGCGCTGACGGCGGCGGGCGCAACTGTTGTCGATCTGGACGCAGCGGGATTCACATTCCCATCTGCAGGCGGCGAGTCTTTGGTGCTGGACTTCGACTTCCGCGGCGACGTTCAGGCGTACTTCGCCACTCGCGTCGGTGTACCGGTGGCGGGCGGCACTTTGCAAAGTGCCATCGACTTCAACAACGCGCACGCCGATGTGGAGATGCCGTTTTTTAATCAGGACGTCTTTGACCAGGCAGAATCGCTCGCACCCGGACCCGACGATCCGCAGCCTGTATTCGGCGGGATGACTTACAACCAAGCGCTCGAGATCGATCGACTTTCCGGGGTCAACGGCATCGATGCGGCGCTCAAGCAGTTTAACCTCGATGCGGTCGTCTCTGCGACCGACAATCCGGCCTGGGCCACCGACCTTGTCTACGGCGATCATTTCATCTTCGGCACATCGGGTCTCGCGGCGCCGCCGGGATATCCAATCGTGCAAGTGCCGGCGGGTATCGTGTTCGGTGTGCCACTCGGCATCAGCTTCTTTGGGACAGCATTCAGCGAGCCCACGCTGATCAGACTGGCTTCGGGATTCGAGGCAGCAACCAAAATCCGGGCAAAGAATCTGCCGACGTTCGCGCCGACGACGCCCTTCAACAATATTCAAGGCACGACTCTGCGGAACCCTCGCAGAGCTGCGCCGACCGTGCCGGCGCCCGATGCGGACAAGAAAAAGGCGCGTCACATGTAGTCCGCCAATCCGGTGCCGCTGGTAAAAGCTGCCCGACCACACCGCGCGCCTGCGGGGCGGCCGCGTGGGATTTTGCTATGCTGACAAGCGATGACCAGACCGCGATTGAGGTGCGTTCTGTGAGACCGCTGACACAACATCGTCTATCGGTCGGGGCGATGCTCGCCCTGGGATGGTCACTTGCACTCCCCGCGCATGCGGCTACGCCACTCACAGAGTCATGCCCGGTAGCTGTGTATCCGGCCGCGAATTGGAAGTCGGTCGAACCGGCCGGGGCAGGTTGGTCGCGCGAGAAACTGAACGCGGCGCGGGAGTATTCAGCCTCCATCCATTCGTCCTCCGTGATGATATTGCAGCACGGAGTTGTAATCGACGAGTGGGGAGATGTTGCCAAGAAGATAAGTTCCTACTCAGTGCGCAAGAGCCTCATCAGTGCGTTGTATGGCATATACAGCGCAGAGAGGGTCATTGACATCAACCAGACACTGCAACAGCTCGGAATCGACGACGCACCCGACCCGCTCACTGCGCAGGAGAAGCGGGCTCGAGTTGTAGATCTCCTGCGTGCCCGGTCCGGTGTATACCACCTCGTGGATTTCGAGACTGCGTACATGAACAAGATGCGCCCGATGCGCGACAGCCACGCGCCCGGGACGTACTGGTATTACAACAACTGGGACTTCAACGCTCTTGGAACGATCTTCGAGGCGAAGACCGGCATGCCGATTAGCGAAGCATTTTACAGGCGCATCGCCAAGCCAATCGGCATGCAAGATTTCGGGGTCGCCGACTTGTACTACATCGGCGGCCCGATTTCGCAGCATCGTGCGTACCATTTCGAGATCACGGCGCGAGACCTGGCACGCTTCGGTTTGCTGTACTTGCGACTCGGCTGCTGGAATGGAAGGCAGATCCTCCCGCGTTCATGGGTGGAGAAGAGCAGTCACGCCGACGAGATGGTCCAGGCCTATGGCGACGACGCAGGTGGCTATGAGTATCTCTGGTGGGTGGAGTACAAAGGGGTTCACTTCCCTGGTGTCACTGTGCCGTCCGGAACGTACTCAGCGCGCGGCGCAGGCGGCCATTACCTCGTTGTCGTGCCAGCTCTCGATTTGGTGGTCGTTCATCGCTTCGACAATGACCCTCCACGTCGGGATGCCGCAACGGTGACCGAATGGGCGGGCCGCGGTATAGGGAAGACTGAGTTCGGTCATCTACTGAATCTCATTCTGGAGGCCAGGTTTCCCCAGGCTTAGTGAGGCGGCAGACAAAAAATGATTCGGCAGGGTGCCGGTCGTAGCCAGCAACCGTCGAGTATGAGAGAGTAAGTGAAAGAGCAGTATAGATAGGGATTTCGATGTTAACTGCCACGTTCGGTCGGATCACCGCAACTTTTCTGATGACCGTGTGTGCCGCAAGCTGTGGCGGCGGGGGCGGGGGCGGGGGTGGAGGTGGCAGTGGCGCTGTCATCCCGGCTCCGCCTGGCGTGGGTCTCCCACCCGGCGTGGCCATCCCGACCGCCCCGCCCAGTGCGACACCGGCCAGCCTATGGCTCGGCAATGTCAGCACCCTCGGAGCGACTGCAACGGTATCTCAATCCGCGCCGACGAGTTCCTTTGGCGCATGGGTGACGACCAACGCCACCGCCGCGACGACGTACTACATCCGTGGCTGGTACACCAACACTGGCATTGCCTCGATCAGGCGGACCCGGTAACCCTGACCGGCATCAGCCCGAGCGCCGTTCTTGCGGGCGGGGCTGGTTTCACGCTGACGCTGACGGGAACGAACTTCTCGAAGAACTCAATCGTGATTTTCAATCAATCCCCTCAGCCAACGACGTTCGTGTCCTCGACACAATTAACGGCGACCATCGATGCCGCCACGCTGGTCACGCCGGAGCAAGGCAGTGTCACTGTCGAGAGCTCAAGCCAGGAGTATGCACAGGTGTCGGCGGCCGTGCCGCTCTTTGTTTTGGCGCCGGGGCCGGATCCGACGGTGACAAGTCTTACGCCAAGCTCGGTGATCGTTGGATCGCCCGGTTTCACATTGACGGTCAATGGGGCGAACTACACGATTTGGTTCGGTGGTGCTTTGGGGAGGCACGCCGCTCGCGACGAATTTGGTGTCACCGAATCAACTCACAGCGTCGGTCAGCGCATCGCAAATTGCGAAGATCGGTACGACCCCCGTGTCGGTTCAAGCGTATTCGAACCCCAGTGCGCCGATCTCTAATGCGGTGAACTTTACCGTCGCGCCCGTGCCGCCGCTGACGCTGAATTACGTATTTCCAAGCATCATCACCGCGGGCGGCAGCGATTTCACACTGACCGCGGCCGGACTGTCGTTTGCGCCCAACGCGGTGATCGAATGGAACGGCACCGCCCTCTCGACAATGCGAGTGTCGAGCTCGGTGCTGCGCGCGAGGGTGCCTGCGGCCGATATTGCGACGCCCGGGTCGGCGTCGATTGCCGTCCAGAATTCGAGTGGCACCGGTGGCACTTCGGCGGCGTTGCCCGTCAGCATCCGGAATCCAGCGCCGGATGCCGTTGCCCTGCAAATCACGCCCGACCATGCGGGGGCGATCAGCTTCAAGTCGATGAGCTTCCCGGCCTCAAGCACATGGAAGGTCGATCTGGGCGGTCAGCCCTCCTATGCCTTGATCGCGGACGGCAAGGTGTTCGTGACCGTCAAGGTCGGTCTTGGGAGCGAAACCGGTAGTCAGCTGATTGCGCTCGATCAGGCGACCGGCCATACCGTCTGGGGTCCGCTCCAGCTTCCGCAAGGCTGGGCGTTTCCCGCCTATGACGGGGGCAAAGTTTTTGTGATCACCTCTTTCGGTGCCGGCCCCGGAACGCTGCAAGCCTACGACGCCGAGACGGGAGCGATCGACTGGACCACGACGTTCGCCCAAGGCATCTTCTTTGAGACCGCACCCACCGCGGCGAATGGATTTGTCTACTTGGTCGGGGCAAGCGGCGGCCCGATTCTGTTCGCACTCGATGAGGGCATCGGGTCGATCGTTTGGCAGCAATATGCCCTTAGCGGGACGGGTAGTACGCCGGCGGTTACCTCGCGGGGAGTCTATATTGCGGCGGTGTGCAGTACGGACGGGTTCGCGCCAATGACGGGCGTCAGTTTGTTTGTGGACAACATCGGATGCGGCGGCGGCGGCGGCTCCACCGCGGTGGTCGCCAACAATGTGCTCTATTCGCTGCTCGGCGACGCGCCGAGTGGCATCTACGTCAACGCAACGACCGGTGCGCAGCTTGGGACTTTCAAGGCGGACGTGGTGCCGGCGGTCAGCTCGACGACGGGGTTCTTCCTTCAGTCGGGCACCTTGAACGCCCAGTCATTGAGTGACTATTCGACCATGTGGAGTTTCAAGGGCGACGGTGGTTTGGTCACTTCGCCCATCATTGTGGGCCAGGCGGTCATCGTCGGATCTTCGAGCGGACAGGTCTACGCGCTCGACGCGGCAACGGGAGCGCAGCTCTGGGCGGCGAATGCGGGTGGCGCCATCTATGCGGGAAACGGCAATGTCATTTCGGCGCTTGCAGCCGGCGACGGTTTGCTCGTGGTGCCGGCTGGCAACACGCTTTCAGCCTACACGCTTTCGACGAACCCGTGACGGACATACACAAACAACTGGACTCGCACATGTACGTAGCCCCCGGAATTATCGCCAACATCCCCTCGGATTTCACCAAACCCTCTTCACGCTACAAGTCCCGCGCTTGGATTGCGCTTGTAGGCCTCATCGGCTTCATCACTATTTATCTGGGCATGGCCATTTGGCTCGCCTGGACTTGCTACCGCCTAATCTCGGCGGCTATCAACAACCCCAGCGGTGGCAGCTGGTTCATAGGCTTGGGCGCCGGCTTCCTCTCCGTGTTCCTATTCAAAGCCCTCGTCTTTATCCAAAGAGCCAAGCCCAGCAATGACATCGAGCTGAAAGCCGGCGACCAATCCGAACTGTTTGCTTTCATCTACGCGCTCGCCGACGAGATCAAAGCGCCGCGACCCTATCGTATCTATCTTTCTCCTCGCGTGAACGCCGCTGTCTTTTATGATCTGTCGCTTTTGAACTTCATCATTCCCTCTCGCAAGAACCTCGAAATTGGTTTGGCTCTCGTCAACATCCTCAATGTGGGCGAACTCAAAGCGGTGCTTGCCCACGAATTCGGCCACTTTGCCCAACGCACCATGGCCGTCGGACGATGGGTTTATATCGCCCAGCAGATCGCCGCACACATCGTCGCCAAGCGAGATGCCCTCGACAAATTACTCCATACCATCTCGCGCCTGGACATCCGTATTGCGTGGGTTGGCTGGATATTTCGCCTGCTGGTCTGGTCCATCCGCTCTTTAGTCGAAGTACTATTTATGGGGGTCTTGCTCGCCGAAAAAGCCCTTTCTCGTGAAATGGAGTTCCAAGCAGACTTGGTTAGCGTCTCGGTCACCGGCAGCGACGCGCTCATTCACGCACTGCATAAATTGAGCGCCGCCGACGACGCTTGGGTACGCGCCATTAACTTCGCGTCCGCGGAGAAAGCGGCCGGCCGATGTACCAACGACATCTTTCCGCTGCAAACTCGCGTGCTCGATCGCATGCGCAACCTATTGAGCGATCCGAACTACGGCATCACGCCGCCCTGCGCCAGCGCTGATCGCGCGGCCTTCCGGGTGTTCAAGTCCTCGCTCGCCGCGCCACCGCAGATGTGGTTCACTCATCCCTCCAACGCCGACCGCGAGGAGAATGCTAAGCGCCGTTACATCGCCGCTGACATCGACCAACGCAGTGCCTGGCTGCTGTTCAAAAACGCGGATTCGCTCAAAGCCGCTATCTCGAAACTGCTCCTCGGCGAGGTGGCCGCGTCCGCGCCGACGCTACCGCCGGATCAACTGTTCGATCGCCTCGACCAGCAATACCGCATGTCGTACCTGGACCCGGCCTATCACGGGGTGTACTTCAATCGATCCACCGTTCGCCACGCCAATTCTATGCCAGAGCTATACGCGCCCGAGCCGTCCAATGCACTCGCATCGTTAAGAACGCTCTATCCTCAGGCCCTTTCAACCGATGTCGAACGCAGGCGCGCTCTCCAAGAGGAATCCGCCCTACTGAACGGCATCATAAACGGCACGCTCAAAAAATCCGGCGATGCAATTCGCTTTCGTGGCCGCGAAGTCACCCATCGTGAACTTCCCGCCCTCGCCGCAAAGGTCGACACGGAACTCGCCATCTTCGATGACCGGCTGAGGCAACACGATCGACTCTGCCGCGCCACGCACATCGCGCTTGCCCGCACCATCAACACAGTCCACGACGATGGCACCACCGCGAGCGCTGGCTGGCCCGACTATCTACGCGGACTGCTTGCCGTGCATCACTACGCCACGCACACGGAAGCAATCCTCCGCGATGCCAACGCCCATTACCAAAATATCTTTCGTCATCAGGTCACCAAGCGCGCGGGGCAAAAAGCGAACCTCGACGTCATACTCGCCGCAGCCAAGATCCCGTACCGCGCGCTAGCCCGCATTCACGCCGAGTCGGGCGCGCTCAGTCTCGACTCGACGCTGCTCGCTAGACTCTCCGCACCGAGCTGGTCCGCGCAGCTGGAGGACCTCAAACTCTCGGAACCCTCCAAGGAGAATCTTCCCAACTGGGTGAAAGTCGCCGACGGCTGGTTTAACTCCGCCATCAGCAATATCGCAAGTTTAAGATTCATCGCCTTTGAGCAATTGCTCGACACCGAGCGGCTGGTGGTCACGACTGCACAATTGTGTGACTCCGCTGCTGCGCCCGCGCCTGCGGCGCGACGTAAAGGAAGCGCGGCCCGCATACTTCGACAGGCGCTCTGCATCCGTTGCCGGCCGCGCGGCAACATCCGGCGCTTGTCGCCACAGGGGATATCGTCGCGCCATAATATTGGCGGAGGTCTTTTCCATGCGACGCGGTGCAGCGATGCTGATTTGTCTGTTGTTGCCCGCTGCGGCAAACAGTGGCGTCAAAGAGCGCGATATCAACTACGCGTCGGGCGGCGTCGTGCTAAGAGGTTCCCTCGCCTACGACGACGCACTACCGGGCAGGCGGCCTGGCCTTCTGGTAGTACACGAGTGGTCGGGTCTCAATGAGCACGCACGTCACAGCGCTCGACGGCTTGCGGAAACCGGTTACGTTGCGTTTGCCCTCGATATGTATGGGGAGGCCAAGCAGGCACACCGTCCTAGAGAGGCCCTCATGCTCTCGACCGAGATACGGTCCAACCTGCCCCTCATGCAGGCTCGCTTTGATGCCGCACGCGACCTTCTTCGCGCACAGCCGAATGTCGATCCAGCACGCATCGGTGCGATCGGCTACTGCTTCGGTGGGGGGGTTGTGCTGGAGATGGCGCGCGCGGGGGAGAATTTGCGCGGCGCGGTGAGTGTCCATGGCATGCTCGACACCACTGCGCCCGCGAAGGCCGGCGCGGTAAAGGCAGACGTGCTCGTGCTCGCCGGTGGCGCCGATCCCTACGTGACCAAGGATCAGGTCGACGAGCTTGATCGTGAACTCAAATCCGCCGGAGCGCGGTACAAGATCGTCACTTATCCGGGCGCGAAGCACGCCTTCACTAATCCCGCGGCGCGGGAGTACGGTGGTCAGCAATTCGATATGCCAGGAGATGAGTACAACGCCGATGCCGACCGGCGGTCATGGAACGAGATACTGGCGTTTCTTGAGCGGGTGATGAAATAAGCCGACAGGATGCACCCGCGACGGCCGCTTTCGGCGGTTTTACCGGTCATGACCCGGCGGCCCCGCCGCCTCAGTTGGCGAGTAGCGGCCGGAGAATTTCAGCGACCCAATCCATGAACACGCGCACGCGCTTGGGGAGATTTCGCCGATGCGCATATAGCAGCGAGAGTGACATCGGCTCGGGGCGATAACGCGGCAGCACTTCGACCAACGCTCCACGAGCAAGGTGTTCGCGTACACCGATTTCGGGTGCCTGAATCAGCCCCAGCCCGGCGAGGCACGCGGCGTTATAAGCGTCCGAATTGTTGACGACCACGGGCCCCGACATCGGGAGCGTTCGGTACTCGCCGGAGTCAGGGTACTCGAAGCCCTCGCTCTTTCCGCCGAGTGTGCTCACGTAGTGGATCAAGTCATGCTCTGCGAGATCCGAAAGGCTTTGCGGGGTTCCGCGTCGGCGCAGGTAGTCCGCGCTTGCGCAGTTGATGAGGATCAGACGGCCCAGGGGGCGGGCGATCAGCTGCGGGTCCCGAGGCGCCCCGGCACGCATCACGCAATCAAAGCCCTCCTGGATTGGATCGACGAGACGATCCGTCGAGCTCACCTCGAATTCCATCTGGGGATGCGCATGCAGGAATTGGGGCAGTTGAGGAATCACGTACAGGCGCGCAATGCCGCTGGGCATGTCCACTCGGAGACGGCCCCGCAGAGACTCACCGCTCTGCTGGAACATCGTCTGAAGATTGTCCACCTCGGAAAGCAACTCCTTGCATCGCTCGTAGTACACCTGGCCATCGAGCGTCATCTGCACTTTGCGTGTGGTGCGGTGAAGCAGCCGCGTGCCGAGCGAGTTCTCAAGGTCCCGCACGGCGACGGAGACCGTTGCTTTTAGTAAGCCCAAGCTGTCGGCGGCGCGGGTAAAGCTCGCGTGTTCTGCGACACGTACGAAAATCTGCATGGCCTCGAGAGTGTTCATCGGGCAGGGGTATCGGTGACGTATTGTTCATTTTATATGAACAGTGGTTCTAACGCGACGAGATTTATCTGCAGGGAACCACCCAATAGACTGCTGCCCACGTACCCCCACACCCAAGGAGATTCACATGAACAGCTCATCCCCCGTTGCGATCGTCACCGGCGGAAGTCGCGGCCTCGGTCGCAGCACCGTGCTTAGTCTGGCCCAGCGCGGCGTCCATTCGATCTTCACCTACCAGTCCAATCGCGCCGAGGCTGAGAAGGTTGCCTCGCTCGTCCATGAGGCAGGAGCCAAGGCCGTCGCTCTGCAGCTCGACGCGGGCAATGTGAACGCGTTCGACGACTTCGTGGCGGCGGTGCGCAAGACGCTGCAAAGCTGGGGACGTGAACGGTTCGACTACCTCGTGAACAACGCCGGCAATTCTCAGCACATCAACTTCGAGAAAATGACCGAAATGGACTTCGATGCCGTCGTCAACGTTCACTTCAAAGGCGTCTACTTCCTGACGCAAAAACTGCTGCCGTTGATGAATGATGGCGGTCGCATCGCGAATCTCTCTTCGGGACTTACGCGCGTTGCCGTGCCCGGCAGCTCTGCCTATGCGGCCGCCAAGGGCGCAGTCGAGATTCTGACTCGCTATCTCGCCAAAGAGCTCGCGCCGCGCCGGATCACAGCCAATGTGGTGGCGCCGGGGCCCATCCAGACGGACTTTAGCGGCGGAATGGTCCGGGACAATCCCGAAGTCAATAAAATGGTCTCGGCAATGACGGCGTTGGGGCGTCCCGGAGTGCCGGAGGACATCGGGCCGATGATGGCCGCTCTCCTCTCTGACGAGAATCGCTGGGTGAACGCCCAGAGAATCGAAGTCTCCGGCGGGCTGGCTCTTTAACGCGGCTTCGCGCGTACTCGCGCGGCGGTAACACCGCGTGTAATCGCCAAACCGTGAGGGGCCACGCGCATAAGGGCGTCGCGGGCGAGCGTCGCAGGCGAGCGTCGCAGGCGAGTCGTCATGGTGGGTCGCTAGCCCCCCAGCGTCGGCAAGTTGCAGCGGGTCCATGCGCGTCGCAAGCGTTACTTACGCTAGATGCGATCGGTCGTACATGGGACTTTGACCTGCCGATCGCTCGCGCGTTGCTTCCTCTTGAAGCACGTCCCAGTGCTCGACAAGGATTCTATCCCGGATCCGGACGACGTTTGCCGAGACCCAGCTCGCGGCGCCGCTAAACCCAGAAAATCGTCCGTGGACAATGACGAGATCGTCCTCCGCCATCACGATTCCGGATTCATATTTCAGCGACGTAGGACTGCTTTTAATCATATTAAAGAGCCCGTCGCGACCGGGTTCAATGTGCGCACTATGCTGGATATAGTCGGTTGACCAATAGCACTCCGCCGCTACGTAATCTCGCTTGTTGAACAGTGTATCGAACGCGGTAAGAACGATCGCTTTGTTTTGCGCTGCTTGTGATGAAATCATTGGGTATTCTCTTTAGTCCCTTGACTGGTGTAATCGAGGTGGGGAGCATCGGATGCGCTGAAGCCGAATCCGGCATGTCTGATCGAGACTGACGAGCATTGCGGGAGGAACGGTGTTTTGTCGATCACCGTCAAATCAGCGCGTACTTAAAGTGCCCCAAGCGGCGAGACCCATACGCGGCCTGAAGCGGCGAGACCATACGCGCCCCTTGGGTCCCGGTCAACGGCCAATACCGGGTAAACGAAGGAATTCAGCTCACAAGGAGCACTTCATACGTCGTGATATCGCAACAACGGCCTGGATCAGCGGTCCGATAGCGGCCTCAGGTTTCGAACGCCATACGCGGCAATCCTTGCGCCGGAGGACCCTCCGATACTCGATTGGTCGGCCAAAATGTGCGCCGCCCATGTCGTTGCATTTTCGCGGCCAAATCTTGTTGCCGCAACCGCCTTAAATCTCGCGGAACTTATTGTCGCGCGTCATCCGCACCGAGAGCGGCGGCCACACGCCTGCCTGCACGTAGGGAATAAAACGCACTTAATGGGCGTCGGCAGACGGAACGCGGGCGAACGAAAACGACATGTTTATCGATGCTTCCGGCGAAACTCGCTTGGTTCAACGCAGTTTGACCCGGTGCCGCGGGTGTCTCTCAGCAGGACTTGCAACTTGCTGGGATCGATGGGTTTCGTCAAGTAGTCGTTCATGCCCGCCGCGACGCACCGCTCGCGGTCGCCGCTGAGCGCGTGCGCCGTGAGAGCGATGATTGGAATCGACGTGGCCGCCGGGCCCGCAGCACCTGCCCGGATGCGTCGCGTCGCCTCGTACCCATCGAGCACGGGCATCTGGCAATCCATGAGTACGACCTCAAACGGTGTCGCCGTCAGTTTTGCAATCGCCACTTCTCCGTTTTCGGCAACGGTGACATCCGCGCCGAGTTTTTCCAGAATCCGGCACATCAGTTTCTGGTTGACGGGATTGTCTTCGACGAGCAGCACCCGCAGACCCCGAAGTTCGTCGCCGCGCGCAGCCAGCGCGGTCACGGTCGCGGCCCTTGCCCGGCCCACTACTTCTTGGAGGCATTGCAGCAGTGCGGTGTATTTCACCGGTTTTGTCATGGTACGGTCAATGAGCCGCTCGTGCGTCGGGTCCCGAACGCGGTTTCCAAGCGAAGTCATCAGGACAATGGGCACATGCGCGCCGGCCGGATCGCGCCGGAGCCGCTCCGCCAGCCACGGCCCGGCGTGGTCCGGCAGGTCGTGATCCAAGAGTACGACATCGGGTGCGCGGTCCGCGGCCACGAGTTGCTTCCATGCGGCCTCGCCCGCCGCGGCCGTCGCGGCGCTCGTAACTCGACAGCCGATGGAGGCTAGCTGGCCATCAATGATTCGCCGGTTGACCGGGTGATCGTCGATGACCAGTACCTCGCAACCCTCCAGATCGACCGCTTCAATTGGCAACTCACGCAACCGGACAACAGGGAGCGAGATCTCGAACCAGAAGCAGGATCCAGATCCCGGCGTACTCTCGACACCGATTGATCCGTTCATCAGGTCGACGAGCCGGCGGCAGATTGACAAGCCCAGGCCGGTCCCGCCAAAGCGCCGCGTCATCGATGTATCGGCCTGTATGAAAGGCATGAACAGCCGCGAGCGCTGTTCGTCGGTAACCCCAACACCGGTGTCGAAAACCTCCACGCGCATTCGCACCTGTCCGTTGGCGGCCTGCTGTCGGCGCGCGCAGAGACGGACGTCGCCCTTCTCGGTGAATTTGACAGCGTTGCTGAGCAGGTTGAGGACTATCTGCCGCAGACGGGTTGGATCCCCGCGCATGCCTCGTGGCAGCGTCGGATCCACATCGATGACGAGTTCGAGCCCCTTCTCCCCGGCGAGAAGCGCAATGGCGTCCACCGATTGTTCCACGACCGTCAGAAAGTCGAAGTCAATCTGCTCCAGGGCCATTTGGCCTGCTTCGATCTTCGAGAAGTCCAGCACGTCATTCAACACGGCGAGCAGCGACTCGCCGCTCGAGCGCGCAATCTCGGCGAACTCGCGCTGATCGTCGCGCAAGGGAGTATCGAGCAGAAGCCCCGTCATTCCGATCACACCGTTGAGCGGCGTTCTGATCTCGTGGCTCATGTTCGCAAGGAAGTCGCTCTTGGCGCGGCTTGCGGACTCGGCCGCTTCCTTTGCGGCCTGCAGCGCCTCATGGATTTGCCGTTGCTTGGTGATATCCGTGGCGACCGCCAGAAACCCGGTGACGCACCCGCTCGCGTCGCAGACGGCAGTGACGTCGACCGTTACTGGCAACGTTGTGCCATTCTTGCGCACGTAGGTCCAGTCTCGCGTGTCGCGTCTGCCGTTGCGCACGGCATGGACGACGATGTCGAAGCCTTCGATCGGAGAGTTGAATTGGGCGGCGAGTTCACGGGAACGCTCCGCCAATTCGTCCTGGAGATGGATGAGCAGAAGGTTGTGCTGTCCCGCCACCTCGTCCGATGTGTATCCGAGCATCCGCGCTGCACCTGCGCTGAACAAGGTGATCACGCCGTTCAAGTCGGTGGCGATGATCGATGTCTCGGTAGCCGCGTCCAGCACCCCCTGAAGCCGGATCCGGGCAGAAGCGATTTCTTCCGCCGCGCGTCGCCGCTCGGTCACATCGGCGATAAAACCGTGCCATAGCACGCCGCCGTCGGCCTCCCGCTCCGGCTGCGCGTTGCCGCTCACCCAGATCTCGCGGCCGTCGGGTCGGCAAACACGGTACTCGTCCTGCCATGGCGTCGCTTGAGCGGCTGAAGCGGCGAATCCGTCTATAACCCTCTGGCGGTCTTCGGGGTGGAAAACGGCGAAAATGCCGCTCGCGTCCTCGGACACGGATTGCGGCGTCAGACCGTAAATCTGGCGGATGCCCTCGCTGGCGTAGGGAAAATGCGATGTACCGTCCGGCCGCAACCGGTACTGGTAGACGATGCCCGGGACCTGGGACGTGATCTTCTGCAGCCGGCGGAACAACTCATGGGAGCGCTCCGCGGCTGCCGCGCTCCTGTGCTCTACCGTTGCGCGCATCGAGACCATGTCGCGCATCAGGGCCGCGAAGCCGCCTCGCCCGATCACCTGAATCGCGGCATCACCGTCGCCGGCCTCTATGCCGCGAACGAGCGCTCGCATGCGATCGACGGCCCCCGAAATGCTGCGCGCCAGTATCAGCGCAAGCACCACGCCGAGCAGCGCCATCGGAGTAGTCGTCAGGAGGAGCAGATCATGTCCGCGCGAGATTCGTTCCGAATTGTCGGTGCGGAACTGAAATGCCGCCGCGCTTTGAGCGTCGACTACGATCTGCAACTGCCCGTCGACTTCACGAGCAACGGACGCCGTCACGGACCCTGGATTGGCGGCGGCAGCAGAAACGCGGTCAACCAGCTTCACAAGCCCGTTTCGGACGTCTCCGACACTGGTATGCGTGGCGGCACCACGGAGGTTGGAGCGTGCTCTATCAGCGAGTATGCGAAATCGTGCGTCGCCATCGATTGAGCGCGGCGCCGCCGTGAGGCCGAGGATCTCCTTCCATGCAAGCTGCGCTGCCTGCGTGTCGGCGGCGGCCGCCAGCTCGTTGTCCTGGTACGCCGTGGTCAGGCGGCTGAAGTCGCGATAGGCCGAGACGGAATGGATGCGGGTGCCGAGCGCGACGCCGATCACCAGGCCAAACCCCAGCAGAAGTTGGATTGCGATTGGTATCCGATTGACAAGGAAGTGCGCGGGCGCCGAGGGGAGTATCCGGTTCATGACCGATAGCCGCCCGGCCCATCGATTGAAAATGACCGCGCCGACGTGGAGGAAAATCAATGTCAGCAGCATGACCGCGACGAGGCTGTGGG